>WNFB01000001.1_pt1 | contig 270624 bp, 238 predicted proteins | sample 5400501 | NCBI WGS metagenome assembly WNFB01 (sample SAMN13153341, study PRJNA577476) | soil metagenome | isolation source: 200 cm saprolite under Douglas fir tree site 2 hole 1 | place: USA:California | collected 2015-04-18 | reverse complement strand
TCAGGATCGCCTTCAGCGCCCGCTCCTCCAGCTGGTAGTAGTGTCCCCGCGAGATCTTCGCCTGCTCGATCGCGTCGGTCACCGGCTTCTGTCCGCTCAGCACTTCCAGGATCATCAGCGTGCGCCGCTGCGCGATCTCCGGGCGGCGACGCACGTGCGAGCCAGAAGTCGAATGCGGTCTACCAGTGCGAGGTGTCCGATGTGGCCGTCTTCCTCGCCTCCCCCAATCAATGCATTTGACGGGCCAATCCGTGAACGTGACCGACGGCTGTCACATCGACTGAAAAGCAGGCGTATTTTGCTTAGTCCGATTGGCGGCGTCGGATGGTCGCAGCCCCAATTCGCTTGCAAGGCTCTGCCGGATCAAAGAGTGCTATTTTGTCAAGAACCAATTTACTGGACAGAGCAATTTGACTATGACCAAGCAACAACATCTTCGATCGGTCGCCGTCGGTGCAACCGTTGGCGTCGGTGGCTATTGCAAGTGGTGAATGGGAGACGTTTTCAAGGATAATTTGGTTGTCGGCCCCTGCTACTTTAAGCGCTTGCGCCTTTGGATGACCTGTCCCCTGGAGCTTGGTCGACGTGTTCACATTCATCGCAACCCTTGACGGAGATCCCGCGCTTTCCAGCACGTACACGTCCAGCGAATACCGACTCGACTGTCGTCCAGTCCGCGAATAAAGAAACAGGTAAGAATCGCCGGTTCGTAAAGTTACGAATTGCTCGTCTGATCGACACGCGTGCACATCGCTGTTGAACTTGCCTTCCCTCCCATACTCCTCCCCTACGAACGCGACACATGCTCTCAGAGTCGCCGACCCTTCGTTGGACACTCCTATCCAGACAGCGGCACCAACAATGATGGCCTTTGGCTGGAGCGCCGCCGCGATGGCTGTGAGTAATATCATGTGTTCATCCTATCTAGTATCCATGTTTCGAGATCTCATCCGCCCACTTCGGTTGTCGTCGAGCCTCTGCGATCTTGAAGGCCTCGAAAGAAGCAGCTAGCTGCTCCGCCTGAGCTATGAGCGTCCGCGCAGCGTTCTTTCGCTCGTCGATAAGCTTGTCGCGACGGAGATCGAGACACACATCTCGCCCTCCTAGACGCATGACGGTCCCGAAGCAGTTGGTCTCGCCCCGCCAGACGAACTCACCGAATTCACCAGGTGCTGGCAAGTGGCTTGATCGGTTCCCAGGCGTCTCCTTGGCACTCGATGCTCGCTCGTTCCACCGCCCATTCAGGAATTCGACCACAGCGCCGAGCAGGAAGAAGGCCCCGATCCATAGCGGCACGCGCGCGCTCCAACCCAGACCCGCGGCGAGAAGAGCAATCACTAAGCATGCAGCCGCAGCTTTTGCCGCCCCACGCATCGCGACGCGCGACTGATGAGCCGCAGCACGATTGCGCATCCTCACATTACCTCATCCGCCGCAGCCACAGCTTCTCCTGCTTCCTGGATCTGGGGACACCATCGGACCAAGCAGTCGTCGTGGCCAAGAAGATGAGCGCGCGCGAGTGACGCCGTTGCTTGCGCGCGCTGGCCGTCGTTCCTCGGCGAAGGCGCCGATGCCGAGGACTCCCTTTGGTTTCGCCGGCATGAAAGCACCGGACGACATCTCGGCAGCGATGCCTTCGTGGACGCACTCGAGCGGGTGTTGGGTCGCGTCTTCAGGCGGCGGCCACCAGGACCGGCGCCGAAGAGAGGCGCCGACCGCGCACCCTGATGGTGCATAGCAGTCGCTGGCACGGCGGGCTGCGTATGGTGTCCCCACCGTCCCAGCCACCGTCAAGCTTCCCGCCAAGGAGAACCACCACCACGCGCGGAACCAAGTGGCTCGACGCGGAGGGCGATCAGTTAGGGAGTCCGGCGTCATTGGGCCAATTCTCGCGTCGCGGCGAGAGCCTCAGCGTTCACTAACGCTGATCGGACTAACGACATACACGGGTATGCAGTCGCGTCCAAACGTCACCAAGGCTTGAGATGGAATCAACTGCGCAACGGCGAGAGCGTGGACAAGCGCCTTCTTGTTCCAAGCAATGAAGAGGGGGTCGAATTCCCCGCCGCTCCCGACTCGAGAACTTCCCGAGAGGATCAGCCCGCTCTGAAGAAGTTTGTCCGAAAGACGGGAGTAGGTTTCCGTCATTCCCAACAACAGACTGAACCCAGGATTTGCTAGCCTCATTAAACCCTCAATACCCCAGTTCAGAGCAGGCTTCTCCTGCCATGACCTTTGGCCAGTCCACTCCCTTGCGCACGAGGAACCGAGGCCAGCGATCAGCGTCGCTGCTTACGATTGCGGCGAAGATCACCGCGCGGGCCTCGATCGAATCGGCTAGGAACTTCCTTACAGCTTTGGTCCCAAGCCCCCAACTATCAGTTCCTCCATGCCTGGAGGGCTCGCAGAACTCTGCAGCCTTCACCGCACCGAAACGCGATTCTTGCGGCGCGCTCATCGTCGGCATCCACAGGTACTATTCGATCCACCACCGGCAACCAAACCGCCACCCAGGATTAGCTTCCCCAGATTCATCAAGTCTTCGCCGGCCGCGCCACGGCGTGCGAGATCCAATAGGTTAGAGAACCAGTCTCCAGCTTCCCACGGGAGGTGATGGTCCTGGAGTCCGGGACCTTCTCCCCAGTGGAAGTGGGGGCCCTTGGTCCCTTCCTTTGGATCTGGGGACACCATACGCAATTCCGTGCCAACTCGCATGCATTCCTGACTCGGCGCGGCCATTATGTGACTCGCCCCGAAGCAACAATCGTCTGCATGTTGCTTCTCGTGCTCCTGATGGTGCGCCCAGTCGCTGGCACGGCGAATTGCGTATGGTGTCCCCAGAGTCCGCCACCGAAGTCACCTCCGCCCTACCGCTTCAATCCAGAACGGCGCGCTGACAATCACAAACCAAGCCACAATGAAGCAAATACCTACGACCACGGCTTGGTTACCAGTGACAGGCTGCACTCGCCCCGCAACTCGGATGTTTCTTTTAATGACGCCCTTCGTGAGCCCGATGATCAGCAAGGGCGACAGGGCCACTGCTTCGACGAGAGCGACGTTCAGTTGTTTCTGCATATCAGAGCATCGCCTTCCATCGTGCAGGTCTGGCCGGTGAAGATCTTCTGCCCCGCGTTTTCCATAATTGACATGATGTAGCCGCTCCATCCGGAGAAGGCCGCGGCGAGATTGGGCACCGCTCCCATTTCCCCACCGATCATCCAACCAAAGAACCCATTTGTGGAGATCTGGGGACACCATACGCAACTCCATGCCAACTTTCTGGGTTCCTGACTTAGCAGCGCCATACGTAAGTCGCCCGAGTCGCTTCCCCGGAATGGTTGGTACACGGTCCGCGTGGCTCGCATGGCCCGCGCCGTCGTTCCCTCCTTGCCGCACCACATCACGCAACGCGGGAACCGGAGACAGCGGACCTTCTTCGGCGCTGATGACTACCTCCCTTACTTGGCCTCGCCGCGGAGTGGTGTGACCGCTACGGCGTCCACGTCTGGGCGTACTGCTTGGTGCCGAACCACGTCCACCTGATTGCGGTTCCCGGCTCCTCCGATGGCTTGCGCCGAGCGATCGGTGAAGCACACCGGCGCTACACGACAGCGATCAACAGGCGAAAGGGCTGGAGCGGTCATCTCTGGCAGGGGATCTTCGCTTCCTACGTCATGGACGACCACTACACGCTCGCCGCAGCGAGGTATGTCGAGCTCAACCCGGTTCGCGCCGGCATCGTCACCTGCGCCGAAGACTATCCGTGGAGTAGCGCGCGCCCTCATCTTGTTGGCCGAGACGACTGCCTGCTCAAGGTAGCCCCCGTTGCTTGCGCGCACCGGAGACTGGTCATCGTTTCTCGGCAAAGGCGCCACTCCCGAGGAATCGCAATGGCTGCGCAAGCATGAAAGCACCGGTCGACCTCTTGGCGCCGACGCATTCGTGGAAGACCTCGAGCGGACGCTGGGTCGCATTCTCAGGCCAAGGCCGCCAGGGCCAGAGCCGAAGCGAAGCGCCGACGAGACAGACTGAACGCACCCTGCGGTCTTGGCATGGCGGGTTGCGTATGGTGTCCCCAGATCCCATGGCCTGCGCCTCCGCGATGCCTGTAATGAAGCTGTTTAACTTTGAGCCCATGCACCCTTCTAGCTACCCGCGAATCTCATCGACCATTTCGCTAGTAATCCTTCGCCACCCCGGATCGGCACAGAGTCGCGTATGGAATCGTAGCCTAGTAGTTCCGCCGGCAGATCCCAACCTGAGACCCGTCTGACATCTTCGGCGATGATCCTTTAGGTTGGCCTTCCGCGGCTACGCTCCCAATCTCCTACGTACCGTTGGTAAGGTCTGAAGATCTTTCTAACATCCCGAGGACTGGGCGCAAGCAAGATAGCGAGGAACGTCAGCACAACCTTATACGCCCAACCCATGCGCTGCCAATATGCGAAGCACACGACGCCGATCGCTATAAATAACAAGATCATTAGAACAGCAAGGACTCTAGTGCCAATATAAACCCCGCGCGACATTGGACGCATCCTAGTGACCCTCGTCCTTAACCACCACATGAGGTATCCGCGCATTCCCATCCGGCCTGAATTAGCGAGCCGTATGCAACCCCAACTTCAAACGCGATGCCGGTTAGCGCAAATGTCGTTACGGCTGTTGCCCCAACAATGACAGCCGTTTCGACAACGGTGAATGTAGCGGCTCCGTACGTGGCGCCCGCAAAGCCTGACACCACCCACTGGAAGAGAGTGATGCCATTCATGAACTGAGCGACAGCTGCTCCGGTCAGAAGCCCCATACCCCAGGGAGCCAGTGCTCCGGGAACCACCTGGTTCGTAAGCATGAAATTATCAGCAAAGGCGCTCCAGAAGCTACGACACTTCAACCCAGATGGATCAACTCGGTTGATTGGGTCTCCACCTACATACTCGTAGAGGTTCGTCAGCCTGCCTCGGAAGGCCAACGGGTCTTTTGCCGTCCACCTTCCCACCGCCGGGTCGTAATCCCGGGCGCCAAATCTGGTCAGTCCCGTATCGACATCACGCAAGCCACCCGCAAATCCGAAGGGCTGCGTGCCGGGCGCGGTGTCGTTCAGAACGTTCCCGAATTCGTCCCAGTCGATACGTTCCACGATAGCACCCGTGGAAGCGTTCACAACCAACCGGATGCTTCCGACTTGGTCGCTGATCAATCGATAGGTTGCGCCGTTTTGCACCATGTAGTCGGGAACGTTTGCGTGAAGGCCGTATACAAACGTGGCCCTAGTAGTACCGTCTGGATTCAGCCAGACAACGGGCTGGAATTGGCTTCGATAGAGGAAACTCTCGATCACTACACCATTGACCTTCTTCGCGACGCGGCGATTCTGTCCGTCGATGGCGAGGTGATGGCTGTTCCGCCCGGCAGCATTACACCCCGCAAATTGCCAAAACTATCATAATCATATGTTGTCACTCCGTCGGGGCACGTTTTTGTCTGCAGCGAGCCATCTGGCTTATATGAATACTCGCAATTGCCGTAATTAAGCAATCGGTCCTGCGAATCGTAAACGGGAGAGGTTGTTAGGGCCGGACCGGCCGTACGATTCCCGTTCGCGTCGTAGGTATAATGCGAGAGCGGTGACCCATCCTTGATCACGTCGGTCAAGCGGTTCCTCGAATCATACGCGTACGCGTAGACATGCTGCTCGCCGCCGACCGTTTCCGTCTTCCTTACGATGCGCCCCAGGACATCGCGGGTCCCGTAATCGGCCGAGTACAGTGTCGTCGCCCCGTATGATGCCGTATGCGTTTGCTCGTCGCCAAAGCTGTCATACGTTCGCGAGTCTGTCACGTTACTCAACGCAGTACCGATTACGAATCCCGTCGCAGGCGCTCGCATGATACTCAGCGCCCCTGCTGCGCTGAGCAATGAGTCGGCGTCGTACTGGAATATGACGCTCGGGCCTCCGTTCACCGCCTCGGTCGCGAGGCGAAAGTCTGAGTCATAGGTCCGGATAACGGTGCCTACAGCCGGTCCGCCCGAGAAGGACGTGGTGAGCAGGAGCGGTCCGTCGTAGGTATAGTTCACCTTGTTACCGTCGGAGGCAGTTATCGAGGCGATGTGGCCACTCGTGGGCGCGTAAGTATAAGAATTCGTCCCCGCGCTGAAACCCAGGGTGAGCATCCTGCCGTTCACAGCGTCATAGGTCGGCACGATCGGGGCGAGACCGTCGGGAGCGATGCTGGCGAGGCTCCGGTCGGGGTCATAGCTGGTGTGCACGTGGCCTGTGAGATTCCCATTTGTCGCGGGAGGTGTGTAATCCTGTTCGAGGTTCCCCGCCTGGTAGGAGAACGTGTGCGCTACTCGTCCGGGTGGCGTCAGCGAGAGCATGTTACCGTTACCGTCGTAGGTGGCTGAGATCGAAGTCAGGTCGGACAGGACGCTACTCGTGGCACGGTTCGCCCCGTCATAGCCGAAGGTGATTGTGTGAAGAGGGTCCGAGATGGCCTGCAGCCTGCCTAAACCATCGTACGCATAGCTGTACGTCCGTGACCCTTGCGTAACTGCCTGCGGGCGTCCGCGTGCGTCGTACTGGATGCTGATCGGCAGCACGCCAGGCGATTGGACTTGGGTAACGCGACCAAGGGAATCCAGCGAGCCGATGGTCTGCCGCCCCGCCGGTGTAAGCAAGGTGACTGTCTTGGCGACTGCGTCGAAGCTCGATTTGTAAGTTCTCCCGTTAACTGTAACTGTATCAACCAACGACGCTACGCTCAGCACATCGTTCGGATTCGACAAAGTCAAGCCACGGGCTTGCGACACCGTGCGTGTCAATCCGGCAGGCGTTCGTATCGTAGTCGATGCGACCGATGCTTGGATGCCAAACCGTGGATCCGGAGTAATCGTACTGTTGATCGAAGTACCATCTGGCTGCGTGACGGATGTGGATTCATCCGCATTCCTTTTCATCGTGGTGACCAACCCGGCGGGGTCTCGGGAGGTTCTTGTCTCAGCGTCCCCCGCTGCTGATACAGAAATGCTATCCGTCTCCGTTCGGCCAAGTGCCGTCCGGTATGTCACCGAGATTGGCGCTAGGGAGCCACCGCGGTCGATCGTCACGAAGGTTCCATCCGGCGGAGTGTCCTTGGTGAGGAAGCCGTTTGCGTCGTATTCATAGAGACTCAGGCCGCCACGGGCGTTTGCGTATTGAGTAAGCAGGCCGCCCGTGTGGGTATCACCGGCGACGACCGGCTTGTAGAGAAGTTGCACCAACTCACTGTTCGGGTTGGTCACCGTGTGGAGGTAGCCGTCCGAGTCGACGGTCAGGGTGGTCTGCTGGCCATAGGGGCTGACGATCGCAGTAGGATTCCCCTGCGCATCGCGCTGGATGGTCGTGACGTTTCCGTTGCGGTCGGTAATCGAGGCGAGCAGGCCGGCCGAGTTGTAACTGAAGAGCTGCAGCTGCGCGTTGGTGAGCGCATCCAGCGTGCGCAGGTGCCGGCCGCGCGAGTCGAAGACGTACACTTCGCTTGCGTCCGATGAAGGAACAAGGATGTTGGTGATCGTCACGTCGTTCTTTGCACTCGCCGCGCGCAGGCGGCCGATTCGGAACATGTTGCTGGCGAAACCGACGTATGGCTCTCCACCGGGACCGATCGCGACCGATTCAGGCTGGCCCACCGCTGTCGCCGGTCCGGGGCAGTTGTCGCCCGCGCACCCCGGGATGCGTGTTCCCGGGGCTGCGGGGCCGATGAAGCCATTGCCAGCCACGGTGTCGATGGTTCCCAGCGGCGTAACGCGCCGGACGCTTGCGAGAACGAAATCGGCGATGAAGAGGGTCGAATCCGGCGCGACTGCCAGAGAAAAGAAGGGAAAGCCGAGGCCAGCGCTCGTGGCTGGACCGCCGTCGCCGCCGAAACTCAAGTTCTGGAAACGGCAATTGTCGCCGGAGCCGGCTACGGTGCTGATGATGCCGTCCGGTGTGACCTTGCGCACTCGCTGATTGCAGCTGTCCGCGATGTAGATGGAGCCATCCGGGCCCAGCGTCACGCCTTGCGGCAGGCTCAGAGCCGCCTGCAGTGCCGGACCGCCGTCACCGGAGAACCCGCCGAAGCCCGTCGGATCAGGCACGGGAGTAGATCCCGCCACGGTGCGCAGGATGCCATCGGGTCCGACCTTGCGCACCCGGTTGTTCGCCAGCTCTGCGAAGTAGACCGTTCCGTCGGGACCGACCGCAATCTGGCCGCGCCGATCGAGCGCAAGCACCGCAGAAAGGGCAGGCGTGCCGTCGGGACTGAAACCAGTCCGGCCGAGGAGCCCGCTCCCAGCAACAGTGAAGACGCGTCCGTCCGGAGTGACCTTCCGAATGCGCCCGAAGTCCGCGTCGGCGAAGTAGAGCGTTCCATCGGCAGCGAGCGCGAGGCCCGCCGGAAAGAAGAGCCGTGCCTGCGAGGCGGGAACGCCGTCCGCCGTCGAACCTGCCGTTGTCAACTGCATCCCGGCAAAGATGTGGTAGAGGCCGTCCGGTGTAATGCGGGCGATGATTCCGCGGGTGCTGTCCGAAACATAGATGGACCCATCGGGCCCGACGACGACGCCTTCGGGAACCGCGAGATTGACCGAGGCTGCAGGTGTGCCATCGGAGACAGGGGAGGCCACGCTACCGCCGAAGTTCGAAGGGTGGCCGGTTCCGGCGACGAAATTCACCACATAACGATTCAGATCGTCGACGCGCTGGATGCCTCCATCGCCTCGATAGAGGGTCCGATTCGGCACGTCGAGCATGTGCTGCGCTGAGAGAGTCCACCCGCCCATCGCAGCGGACTTGACGTTCCAGCCACCCAAGGTGGTCTTCACCTTGGAGCACACGTCGAATACCTGCGAAAAAGCTCCCGTGAAACGGAACAGGACCATCGCGCCAGTCAAGGTGGGCTGACCGAAGGACGCAATGATCTCTTCCTGCGTGCCGTAGCCGATGCCCGGATAGTTGTAGCAATAGGTGACGGTCACGGGCTGTTCGCCCTGCAACTCTCGCCCATATGCGTCCTTGCCGTCCCATTCAAATTGCCACAGCGGCGGAGTCACACCGACCGGATCGGTCGGGCCCGTGCTCCGCGAAACCTTTTGTCCCGCGACTTCCAGGTAGACAGTGGATTCGGCGCGCACGAACGGCGACGCCGCCGTAACGATCTGGCACTCCGGGATCCGATTCGGAAGGCAAGCGGTCGTAGCGCCCGAAATGTCCATCAGCTTCGGAGCCGGCAGAGTGACGTTCAGGCGATAGCTGGCGCGGCGACCCGGGACGCGCCCGCTGTCGTAATGCAGGGCGTAGGGGGTTCCCACGATGGGCAGATCTTCGGTAACAACTTGGTTTTCGACCTCGATTACGCACCCTGGAACAGTGTCGGAGCAATTGACCCGTTTAGCCGTATCCGGCTTGACCGGGGGCGCTGCGTCCGAACCGCGCGGGATCGCGAGTCCGACGTTCCAGTCGTCCCAGCTGAAATGCTGCATCGGCACACGCCAGAGGGTCTGGCCCGGTTGGTACAGCACGGCGAGCTGCGCCAACTCCGCGTTCGATACGCCCAGGTTCGCGAGCGTTGCCGCGTCGTCTGGAACGCCATCGCCGTTCGTATCCAAATCGGCTAGGCCGTTCGTGACGCTCAGCACCTGGACCACCTTGCCGTTCGCCTGGGGCGCCCACCGCGCGGCTGCGGTGTCATATGAGCCGACCGGAATGACAAATCCGACCGGGAACGCCAGGAAGTTTTCCAGGTATCCAAAGACGGTCTGCGAGAACTGGACGCTCGTCGCACCCGCTTGCACCGCCTCGTCCGCCGTGAATGCTGCTGCATAGGTGTACGCGCTCGCTGGTGGCAGTGGACCCGGCATGGCCGCCGGCCCCTTGGGCCCGACCGTCAGCTCCGTCGCGCGGACGTGCAGGGTCCCCACGGTCTGCGTCGAGCCGTCCGGCATCTTCAGCATCGCACCCGTGCCCGGCGGGAAGATCACTGTGGCCTGGCGTGTGCCGATGTCGTCCGTCGAAACGCTGCCGCGCGCCACCTGCGTGTTGGTGCTCCCCATGTCGATGATCGAGACGAGTTGGTCCTGGGGCACGAGCACCACGTCGGGCAGGGTCGTGTAGTCCTGCCACTCGGGAGTCATTTGCCTCTGCGCTGTGAGCAGGTCGGCGCGCTCGTACCTCACCGTAAGGAGCCCGCCGCCGTTCACGGCGAGGTCGAAGGCCCCGTCTGCCCGGCTTAGCGTCTGGCCGAGCTCAGGACGACCAACGATGCTGATTCGCACCGCGGGGAGCGGCTGCCCCGCCCGGTCGTGAACCGTTCCGCGCAGCACGGCGACCCGCGTCGGCTGGATGGTCCCGGGAACCACTCCCGTCTGGATCGGGTTCGGGCCCGTGTAGAGGAACGACGTCGCATCGAAGGCGTTAGTTGAGACCGACTTGTCGATCGGCGGCGCGACGAGCACCGGGTCGGGCGGCACCGTCGCGAAGGTGGCTGTGGGGCCGTTCGTGGTGAAGTTCCCAGCCGCGTCACCGGCCTGCACCTGGAAATGGACCGTGACACCGACGGCGAGGCCGGTCACGTCAGTCGACAGGGTGGCGGCGAGCGTCTGCACGAGAACGCCGTCCTGGTACAGCCGGTACGCGGTTACTGCGACGTTGTCGGTCGCGGCGGTCCAGACGAGGTGCGCGGAGGTGCTCGAGGTCGCGGTGGCGGTCAAGGTGGACCCGGGCGGCCAGGTCGGAGGAATGCCGTCGAGGACCGAAATGCCGGACTGGGTGCCGGTAATGGCGGCGTTCACAGTGTCCGTGGCCGTGACGGACTGCGCTCCGGACGTGCGCAGGACGACGGCGCCCGTGAAGACGTGGAGTCCCGCGTCCGCGGCCTGGAAGGTGTACGGCGGCGGCAGCGATGCCTGCGCGTCCGTCGAGGTGAAAGAGACCGTCCCCGTGTAGCCTGGCGCGCGGTTGCCGAACGCGTCCCGCGCATCGACCGTAACGCTCGAGGCCGCGCCCGTCGTCACCGGGCTGGAGATGCCGCTCACCAGCAGCGAAGCCGCGGACGCCGGCGCAACCGAGCTGGTCTGTGAGGCGGTGAGTGCAGCGTTGGCCGTATCGGTGACCGTGATCGACTGCGTCCCGGCCGTCTTCAGCGTGACGGGAAACGTCCTCGACCCCGCATCCGTGGAGGCGAACGCCGTCGGGGCGGGCAGCGCGGCTTGCGCATCGCTCGAAGTGAAAGCGACCGTGCCCAGGTAACCTGTCGCAGTGTTTCCGAAGGCATCGAAGGCGGTCACGGTGAGCGCGCCAGCGCTTCCGGCCGTGACCGAGTTCGGGAAGCCCGAGGCGACGAGGCTGGCCGCCGCGCCCGCGAAGACCGGGATGCCCGTTTGCGTCGCGGCCAGCCCCCCGAGCGTGTCCGTCGCGGTGAAGCTCTGCGACCCTGTGGTCCGGAAGACGAGACCGGCTACGGTCGCCCGGCCGAAATCTGCGGGCAGGAAGGTGTGGTCGGGCGGCAGCGTCGCCAGCGGATCCGAAGAGCTGAAATGCACCGTGCCGACGTATCCGGTGGCGACGTTCCCGAACGCGTCGAACGCCGTGATGGTCGCCGAGGTGGATTGCCCGGCGGTCAGCGCGCCGCCTGGGATCGCGACGTTCACGCTCAAGGCAGCGGCGGCAGCCGGTGTCACCGAGATCCCGTCCTGCCGCCCCGCGATGGAGGGCGTGGTCGAGTCCGCCGCGAGCAGCGACTGCGTCCCGGCGGTCCGGAAGATGATGCCGGCGACCGTCTGGATCCCTTGCGCTCCGGCGAAGGAGACGGGCGAAGGCACCGTGGCGATCGGATCCGTCGCCGTGAGCTGCACTGTTCCAGCGTACGTCGTGGCCCGGTTCCCGAAGGCGTCCCGGGCCTCGATGGTGGCTGAGCCCGCGACGCCCGCGGTCACGAGCGATGGGAACCCGGAGACGTTCAGTGAAGCCGCGGGCCCCGCTGCGATCGAGATGCCGCTCTGCGTCCCGGTGATGGTGCTCGCGACGGTGTCCGTGGCCGTGATCGACTGCGTGCCGGCGGTCTTCAGCGTCACGCTGAAGCTGTGGATGCCGTTGTCGCAGGGGCTCGGCGTGCAGGTCGTCCCAGCGGTGAATCGATAGTCCGCCGGCAGCACGGCTCGAACGTCGCTGGTGGTGAAGTGGACCGTGCCGCTATAGCCCGTCGAGCGGCTCCCGGCCGCGTCGCGGGCTTCGACCGTGACGGTCGCGTTCGTCCCGGCCGCCGCGGAGGCCGGGAACCCGGAGACGACGAGCGCCGTCGCCGCGTTCGAGACGACCTGGATGCCGGTCTGGCTCCCGGCAACCGATGCAGTCACGGTGTCCGTCGCCGTCACGGACTGCGAACCCGGCGTCTTCAGCGTGACGGTGCCGCCGGTCGTCGCCGTGAAGTTGTGCAAGCCCGAGTCCGTCGCGGTGAACTTGTAGTTCGCGGGCAGGATCGCCGCGGCGTCGCTCGAGGTGAAATGGACGGTGCCCGCGTACCCGGTGGCCCTGTTCCCGAACGAATCCCGCGCCTCGACGGCGACGGACGAGGCGAAGTTCGCGGTGCGCGGCGACGAGATCCCGCTCACGACCAGTGTAGCGGCGGCAGCAGCGTTGACCGTGTTCCCCGTTTGCGCTGCCGTGAGCGATGCGTTGGAGACGTCCGTCACCGTGACCGATTGCGACCCCGCGGTGTTCAGGACGACGCCACCGGGCATCGACGGTGTGGCTACGAACGTATGGTCGCCGGCGTCCGTGGCGGTGAATGTGTAGTCCGCGGGCAGCTTCGCGGCGGGATCGGTCGAGGTGAAATGGATCGTGCCTCGGTAGCTCGATGCCTGGTTTCCGAAGACATCGAGGGCCGTCACCCGGACCGAGCTTGCGGTGCCCGCGGTCCGTGGCGACGAGATGCCGCCCACGCTCAGGGTGGAGACGGCAAGCGCGTTCACCACGATGCCTGTCTGTGTCCCGGTGATCGTCGCCGTCACGGTGTCGGTCGCCGTGACCGACTGCGTTCCGGCCGTCTTCAACACCACGGCGTTCGTGAACGTGTGGATTCCCGCATCCGTGGCGGTGAACGTGTAGTTCGCGGGGAGCACAGCCTGCCCGTCGGTCGAGGTGAATCGAATCGTCCCGGCGTAGTTCGTCGCGCGAGCCCCGCTCGACGAACGCGCTTCGACGGTGGCGCTACCCGTTGAGCCGGCGGACCTCGGCGTGGTGATACCGGTGACCACGAGCGTTGAAGCACCCGCGGCGCGAGCCGCGTTCGGTCCAAGCGCCGCGACAGAGAACGCCACCCCGGCAAGCCGAAGCACGCGCACCATAGCCCCTCCACCTTGAGGCAGCGGGACGCGGACATCGCGCGCCGCCTTGGCAGCAAGTGCGATGTTCATCTTCCAACCAAGGGGGCGCTTGCAAGAGGCCAGAATTCTGGCCCCGGGGGCTCGAACCCAAGCCTGTCGACTGAAAGAGGCGTTAAGCCAGGGCCTTAGGCCCAGCGGGCGTTGAAGCGGACCAGCGCCCCGCGATCGTCGTGCCGGACGATCTCCGGGAGGCTCACCTCGCCCGAGGCGCCGCAGGCCTCGAAGACGTACTTCAGGTTTCCCCGGGTGACGTGGAAGAGCGACTCGCGCACGCCGGGGCCCTCGAATCTGGCCTCGACCACGCCGCTCTTGCGATCCCCGGTGCGCCAGGCGAAGTGCAGGCCGCGGGTGACCATCGAGTAGAGCCGGTCCAGGTTGGCGTAGAGGGAGTCGGGAGTGGCGCCGAAGAGGGTCAGGGCCAGCTTGATCACGGGCTTCACGATCGACCCGCCCAGGTTGCGCCCGGCCAGCACGCCCAGCTCGACCGCGGCGTCGCGGCCGCCGTGGCGGGCGACCAGCTCCTCCAGGTCCTCGAGCCGGGCGGCGGGGATCCAGCTGAGCGGCCCGGGAGGATTGTCCATCATGCGCGCGGTCTCGGGCGGCGCCTCGGCGCGGATGGCGGCGCGCCAGCCCTTCTCGTCGATCATGTCGAGCGTCAGCCGGAACGCCGACCCGAGGTAGCCGCGCTCGCGCGGCGTAGCCGTGCTGCTCTGCATGGTGGCCTCCCTAGTACTGCCAGCCCAGCCGCAGCCGGACCGAGGGCAGGGGATAGCTTCCGAAGACCGAAATGACGTCGTCCGCCTTCGACTGCATCTCGGGCGGTGCGCCGGAGGGCAGCGACTTCTGCGAGCTCGAGCTCAAGACCAGCTGCACGCCGGCGTCGGTCCCGAGCACGATTCCGGGGCCCACCGTCCACTGGTATCCGATGCGGGGCGTCGCGAACACCGTGCTGACCGCCACCGAGCCCTGGTAGTTCCCCAGCGTGGTCGATTGGGTCACCGTCGCGTTGAACGACTGATGCCCGAAGGACGAGCCGACGAAGAAGTTCCCCGCGAACGGGTAGACGCGCAGGTCCGCTTCCATCGCGGAGAAGTCGTCGAGCCGCACGTTGGTGGGACCGCTCTTGAGCCCGGCGGCCGCCAGCAGGGGATCGGCGACGAATGCGGGGAAATCAGTGTACGAGAAGCCCGCCTGGAAGAAGCCGAACGCCCGGACGTACACCTCCGTGTCCAGCGGGCGTGGAACGCTCATGCCGACCGTGGCGCCGAAATGCACCGGCAGCCGGAACCCGTCCGACCGCTCCGGCGCATGGAGGGCGGGGGAGCGCGGCGGCGTCTCGTCGCCCGCGCCGGCCGCGTCCGCCGGCGCGGGCACCGGGGCCGGCGAAGGCGTCGCGACCGGCGCCGGGCTCGCGTCCACGCGCATCGCGTCGATCCGCTTGTCTTCCGCGCGGGCGGCGAGAGACAGTGCCAGTGCGGCTAGAATCATTCGGGTCATGCTCGCAATTCGGCATCTTTCGGGAGGGAGGGCGCAAGGCCCGGATCTGCGCCTGGGTACGCGCACCTGCAAGAAAGGGCGTGCAAGTGTGGGTGGCGCACTCACTCCGGCGCGAAATGCCCGGTCGGGGCGTCCCGCAACCCGGTGCGGATTGCCAGCTTTGGACCCGTGGCCAGAAATGGGAGATTCTTTCATTCCGAGCAGACATTCGCTAGGTACTCCGCCACCATGAACCGTGCCACGCTCCTCTTGCTGCCCGCCCTGGGCTGCGCGACCGTGCTTCCTGGTGCGCGCGTCGATGCTTCGGTCGCGCCTTCGCCCGCTCAGCAATGGACCCCTCCGCAACCGCTCCCCGCGCCCCGCGCGCCGGAGCCCGATCCTGCCCTGCTCGCGCAGATCAAACCTGGATTGAAGGTGACGCTCCAGCAACTGCTCGCCTACGCGTTATCGAACAATCCGCAAACGCGCTCCGCGTGGCTGAACGCGCGCGCTGCCGCGGCCGGGGCGGTCTCGCGGCGCTCGGCATACTACCCGAGGGTGGACGCCAGCGTGCCCGCGGGGTTTTCCCACCAGACATTCCCGACCAGCGCGGGGTTCGTCCCCTTCGAGCTGTGGACACTCTCGCCGGGCGCGACACTGACCTGGTTGCTGCTCGATCTGGGAGGACGCTCTGCGGACGTTGCCGAGGCGGACCTCTTGCTGGAGGCGGCCAACCTGAACCACGGGGCGGCCGTCCAGAACTTGCTGCTCCTCGTGGAGCAGGGCTACTTCAACTACCAAGGCGCGAAGGCGCTCCTGACCTCCGCCCAGGCGACCGTGAAGGAAGCGCAGACGGCGTACCGAGCGGCCGAAGAGCGGCGGCGCGCCGGGGTGGCGACCATCGCCGACGTGCTGCAGGCGAAGACGCAACTCTCGCAGGCGATCCTCGCGCAGCAGACGGCCGAGGGGAACGTCGCGACCGTCCGAGGCGCATTGGCCACTTCGCTGGGGGTGCCTGCGACCATCCCGGTGGACGTCGCCGATCTGCCGGAGCGGCTCGACGTGCAGGTGCTGGGCGAGACGGTCGACAAGCTGATCGAGCGCGCGCAGTCGCAGCGGCCTGACCTCGCCCGCGCCCGCGCTCAGGCGCTGGCGGCGGAAAGGCACGCCGACTCGATCCGGTCACGCGGGCTACCGGCGCTCAGCTTGAGTGGCAACGCATCGCGGACGTTCTATCTGTCCTCGCCGTTCACGACCGAGTGCTGCTTTCCGCACGCCAACGCCTATGGCGCCTCGGTGACCCTCAGTATCCCCGTGTTCAACGGCTTCAAGGACACGTCGGACCTGCTGCAGGCGCGGGAGCAGGCGAACGCGGCGCAAGCCGACGCGGAGAACCTGGAGCAGCAGGTCATCCTGCAGGTCTGGACCAGCTACCAGGGCGTGAAGACCGCCGAGAAGCAGGTCGGGTCGGCCCAGGACCTGCTCACCGCCGCGCATCAGTCGGCCGAGGTCGCCGAGGGCCGCTACAAGGCCGGAGTGGGAAGCATCCTGGATCTGCTCACCGCGCAGACGGCCCTGGCCAACGCGCGCGCGCAGGACGTGCAGGCGCGGGCCTCCTGGCTGCTCTCGATCACCAGCCTGGCGCACGACACCGGCACGCTCGGGATCCCCGGCCCGGAGGCCCGACAATGAAGAAGCTCCTGGTGCTCTGCGCGCTCCTCGCCGCCTGCAAGGGTGGCGCGCAGCAGCCCGGGTCACAAAGCGAAGGCGTGCCGGTCACCGTCGCGCAGGTGGAGAAGAAGACGGTGCCCCAGCTGGTCACCGCCATCGGGACCGTCGAGCCGATCCACACCGTGCAGATCCGCACCCAGGTGGGCGGCACGCTGGAGGGCGTGCACTTCCGCGAAGGGCAGGAGGTGAACAAGGGCGACTTGCTCTTCACCCTCGACGCGCGCCCCTACCAGGCCGCGCTGGCGCAGGCGCGGAGCGCGGTGCAGCGCGACAAGGCCAAGATGATGGACGCGGAAGCCAACGCCCGCCGGTACGAGGAGCTGGCCAAGAAGGAGTACGTCACGCAGCAGCAGGCGGAGAGCGCGCGCGCCGACGCCGTCTCGCTCCATGCGATGGTGCAGGCCGCCGAGGCCGCCGTGGAGCAGGCCAAGCTGAACCTCGCCTATTGCGCCATCCGGGCGCCGGTCACCGGCCGGACCGGGAGCCTCCTGGTCCACGCGGGCAACGTGGTCAAGGCGAACGACGTCCCGCTGGTGGTCATCGACCAGATGCAGCCCATCTACGTCAGCTTCGCCGTGCCCGAGAGCGTGCTGCCGCAGATCCGCGCCAAGCAAGGCGAGCAGCTTCCCGTGGCGGCGCGGCTCTCCGACCACAAGCCCGGAGACGTTCCCGAGTCGAGCGCCATCCGGGGAGAGGCCGCACAGGGCGTGCTCACCTTCGTGGACAACGCGGTGAACACCGTCACCGGAACCATCCTGCTCAAGGCCACCTTCGAAAACAAGGACGAGGCGCTGTGGCCCGGCTCGTTTGCCATGGCGACGGTCACCCTGGGCGAGTTCCGCGACGCCACCGTCGCGCCCAGCCATGCCGTGCAGCGCGGCCAGCAGGGACAGTACGTCTTCGTGGTCAAGCAGGACGGCACGGTGGAATCGCGGCAGGTTGTGGTCGCGATGCAGGACGAGCGGCAGGCGGTGATCGAGAAGGGCCTCGCGCCGGGCGAGACGGTGGTCACGGACGGCCAGCTCCGCCTGGCGCCGGGCGCGCGCGTGCAGATCAAGGGCGGAGCGGCGGGGAGCGGGACATGAACATCTCCGAGCCATTCATCAAGCGGCCGGTGATGACCACGCTGGTCATGAGCGGCATCCTGCTCTTCGGCATCCAGGCCTACCGGCTCCTGCCCGTCTCCGACCTGCCCAACGTGGACTTCCCCACCATCCTGGTCGGCGCCGCGCTGCCCGGAGCGTCGCCGGAGACGATGGCCAGCGCCGTGGCGACGCCGCTCGAGCGGCAGTTCACCACCATCGCCGGGCTGGACTCGATGACGTCCACCAACCAGCTCGGCAGCAGCACCATCACCTTGCAGTTCAGCCTGGAGCGCAGCATCGACGCAGCCGCGCAGGACGTGCAGGCGGCCATCGCCCAGGCGCAGCGCCAGCTCCCGCCGGAGATGCCGACGCCGCCCTCGTACCAGAAGGTCAACCCGGCCGATCAACCCATCCTCTACCTGGCGCTGACCTCGCCCACGCTGCCGCTCTCCTCCATCAACGAGTACGCGACCACCTTCATCGCGCAGCGCATCTCGACCATCAACGGCGTGGCGCAGGTACAGGTGTTCGGGCCGCAGAAGTACGCGGTGCGCATCCAGGCCGACCCGCGCGCGCTGGCCGCGCGACAGATCGGCATCAACGAGCTGTCCAGCGCCATCCAGGCGAACAACGTGAACCTCCCCACGGGGACGTTGTCGGGACCGCACACCGCATACACGGTGCAGGCCAACGGGCAGCTGCTGGACGCGAAGAGCTACCAGAACGTCATCGTGGCCTTCCGCGAGGGCCGCCCGGTGCGGCTGAGCGAGGTGGCGACCGCCCAGGACAGCGTGGAGAACGACAAGAACGTGGCCTGGTACATCGATGAGCGCGCGGTGGTGCTCGCCATCCAGAAGCAGCCCGGCACCAACACGGTGGCCGTAGCCGCGGCAGTGAAGAGCCTGCTGCCGGTCATCGGTCAGCAGCTTCCCGCGTCGCTCTTCTTGCACGTGCTGTTCGACCGGTCGGACTCGATCCGCGCCTCGGTGAACGACGTGAAGTTCACCCTGCTGCTCACGCTGTTCCTGGTCATCCTGGTGATCTTCCTCTTCCTGCGCAACCTGTCCGCGACCGCCATCCCCAGCGTGGCGCTGCCGATGTCCATCGTCGGCACTTTCGTCGTCATGTACCTGCTCGGGTACAGCCTCGACAACCTCTCCTTGATGGCGCTGACGCTCTCGGTCGGCTTCGTGGTCGACGACGCCATCGTCATGCTGGAGAACATCGTCCGGCACCTGGAGATGGGCGAAGGGATCATGGAAGCCGCCTTCAACGGCTCCAAGGAGATCGCCTTCACCATCGTGTCGATGACCATCTCGCTCGCCGCGGTGTTCATCCCGGTGCTCTTCATGGGCGGGATCATCGGGCGGCTCTTCCACGAGTTCGCCGTCACCATCGGCGCCGCCATCCTGGTCTCCGGATTCGTCTCACTGACGCTCACGCCGATGCTCGGCAGCCGCTTCCTGCGGCATCAGAGCAAGCAGCACGGCAAGGCGTACCTCACGCTGGAGCGCGGGTTCGACGCCATGCTCCACGTCTACGAGCGGGGCCTCAAGTGGTCGCTCGATCACCGGCGCACGACGATGATCTTCTCGCTTCTGGTGCTCGTCGCGATGGTCCCGCTCTTCATGTTCGTGCCCAAGGGGTTCATGCCCAGCGAGGACATGGGCGGCGTCTTCGGAATCACCGAGGCGCGCGAGGGAATCTCCTTCCGCTCGCTGGTCGAGCACCAGCTGCAAGTGAACCGGGTCGTCAAGGGAGATCCCAATGCTGAGTCGTTCTTCTCGAACGCGGGCGCGCGCGGCGGGGGGGGCGGGAACCAGGGATTCATCTTCATCCGCCTGAAGCCCCGCGACCAGCGCGAGCTGTCCGCCGACCAGGTGGTGCAGGAGCTGCGGCCCAAGCTGGCGCGCGAAGTGATCGGCATGAACGTCTATTTGCAACCGCTGCAGCCGATCCGCATCGGCGGCACGCTGACGAAGAGCCTCTACCAGTTCACCTTGCAGGACGCGGACACCAAGGAGCTCTACCGCGTCGCTCCCGAGATGGAAGCGCGCATGCGGCAGCTGCCCGGCCTGCAGGACGTGACCACCGACCTGCTCATCCGCAACCCGCAGGTGAGCGTGGACATCGACCGCGACAAGGCGGCCTCGCTAGGGATCACTCCGCAGGCGATCGAGGACGCGCTCTACACCTCCTACGGCTCGCGCCAGATCTCGAGCATCTACGCGCAAAACGACGAGTACCAGGTCATCCTGGAGCTCAAGCCGGATTTCCAGGGCGATCCCAACGCGATGGGGATGCTCTACATCCGCTCCTCGATGGGCCAGCTGGTGCCGCTCAGCTCGGTGGCGACGCTGAAGAGCACGGTGGGGCCGCTCTCGGTGAACCACCTGGGCCAGCTACCGGCGGTGAACATCTCCTTCAACCTCAAGCCGGGGGTCTCGCTGGGCGAGGCCGTCAACGCGGTCAACCGGCTGGCGCGCCAGACGCTGCCTGCCACGGTGGCCACCAGCTTCCAGGGGACGGCGCAAGCGTTCCAGTCCTCGCAGCAGGGCCTGGGAGTCCTCTTGCTCATGGCCATCCTGGTCATCTACCTGGTGCTCGGGATCCTCTACGAGAGCTTCATCCACCCGATCACCATCTTGTCCGCGCTGCCGCTGGCCGGATTCGGCGCGCTGGTCACGCTGCTCCTCTTCCACACCGAGCTGTCCATCTACGCCTTCGTCGGAATCATCATGCTGGTCGGCCTGGTGAAGAAGAACGGGATCATGATGGTCGACTTCGCCATCGAGGCGCAGAAGGCCGGGAAGACGGCGGCCGAGGCGATCTACGAGGCGTGCGTGGTGCGCTTCCGCCCCATCATGATGACCACCATGGCCGCGCTGGTGGGAACGCTGCCCATCGCCATGGGCTACGGCGCGGGCGCGGAGTCGCGGCGGCCGCTGGGCCTGGCGGTGGTGGGCGGGCTGCTCTTCTCGCAGATGCTCACGCTGTTCGTCACTCCGGTGACCTACACGTACCTGGAGCAGTTCCGGGCCTGGGCGGCGCGCGGGCGGCCGAAGCCAGAGCACCCGCCGGTGGCGGTCCCCTCACCGTGAGACGAGCCGCTTCACCTCGTCCTGGGTGAAGCCGAACAAGCGGCGCAGGATGCGGAGCACGCGAAACTCCTCCGGCGCGATGACGCCGTCCGCTTCCAGCATCCGGACGCAGCAGACGAACGCCAGCTCCTGGTCCTCCCGGGTGCGGAGCGGCTCGGCGATTTGGGCCACGGCGGCGTCCAGCCCCAGCTCGTCCAGCGCCTGCTTGGCGGCGTCCGCCAGTCCCCGCTTGTCGTAGAGCGCGGTGAGCTCCGGCAGCTCGGCCAGGATGGTCTGCTCGACCAGGATCTCGGGCGTGACGATCAGCCGGTCCGCCCAGGCCGTCAGGATGAGGAGTCCGTGGATGCTGCGCGCGCGCTGCTCGTGCATTCGCTTTCAGGCCCTCTTTCAGAACGCCGGGATCCCCGTCTGCGCGCGCCCCAGGATCAGCGCGTGCACGTCGTGCGTTCCTTCGTAGGTGTTCACCGCCTCCAGGTTCATGCAGTGGCGGATGACGTGGTACTCGTCCGAGACGCCGTTCGCGCCGTGCATGTCGCGCGCGACCCGCGCGATCTGCAGCGCCTTGCCGCAGTTGTTCCGCTTGAGCAGCGAGATCATCTCGGGCGCGGCCTTTTCGTCGTCCATCAGCCGGCCCAGCCGGAGCACCGACTGCAGGCCCAGGGCGATCTCCGTCTGCATGTCGGCCAGCTTGAGCTGGATCAGCTGGTTCGCGGCCAGCGGCTTGCCGAACTGCTTGCGATCCAGGACGTACTGCCGGGCCCGCTGCCAGCAGAATTCGGCGGAGCCGAGCGCTCCCCAGCAGATGCCGTAGCGGGCGCGGTTGAGGCAGCCGAACGGCCCTTTCAGCCCCGAGACCCCCGGAAGCAGGTTCGCTTCCGGAACCCGCACTTCGTCCATCACGATGCGCCCGGTGCTGGAGGCGCGCAGGCTGAACTTCCCGTGGATGGGCGGCATCGAGAGGCCCTGCATTCCGCGCTCGAGCAGGAACCCGCGGATCTCCCCCGCATCGTCCTTGGCCCAGACCACCGCGACGTCGGCGATCGGGGAGTTGGTGATCCACGTCTTCTCGCCGCGCAGCACGTAGCCGCCGCGGTCCTTGCGCGCGCGGGCCTCCATGCTGCCCGGATCCGAGCCGTGGTTCGGCTCGGTCAGGCCGAAGCACCCCACCAGCTCGCCGGTCGCGAGCCGCGGCAGCCAGCGCTTGCGCTGGTCCTCCGTGCCGTAGGCGTGGATCGGGTACATCACCAGGCTGGACTGCACGCTCATCGCCGAGCGGTACCCGCTGTCGACCCGCTCGATCTCCCGCGCGACCAGCCCGTAGGAGACGTAGCTCACCGCTGCGCACCCGTATCCGTGCAGGGTAGAGCCGAGGAAGCCCAGCTCGCCCATCTCCAGGAGGATCTCGCGGTCGAATCGCTCGTGGCGGTTCGCCTCGAGGATCCGGGGCATCAGCTTCTCCTGGGCATACTCCCGCGCCAGGTCGCGGATGCGCCTTTCTTCGTCCGACAGCTGCTCGTCGAGCCGGAGGGGGTCTTCCCAGGCAAACCGGGCTTCTGCGCTCATGCGGGCGTGCCTACCGCACTTCGCCTGGGATTGCACCGGGTACACCCTCCGCTCGGAGGGATCGTCAGACCTGCTGCTGCGGCGCCAGCGTGATGCGGAGGTCCCCCAGCTTCTCGATGCTGGTCACCACCACGTCGCCCGGCTTGAGCCAGACCTGCTCGGCCTCCGGCTTGCCGAGGATCACGCCTTCCGGAGTGCCGGTGAAGAAGATGTCCCCCGGCTTCAGCGTCCAGACCTGCGACGTGTAGCTGATGATGGTGGCCACGTCGAAGATCATGTCGTCGGTGTTCGAATTCTGCCGGAGCTCGCCGTTGACCCGGGTCTGCAGCCCCAGCTTCTGCACGTTGGGGATCTGGTCGGCGGTGACCAGCCACGGGCCGACGGGGCCGAACCCGTCGGAGGTCTTGCCCAGCATCAGCTGCGGGGTCTTGAACTGCAGGTCGCGGGCGGAGAAGTCGTTTCCGACGCAGTAGCCGAACACGTAGTCGAGCGCCTTCTCCTTGGGCACGTCGCGGGCCGTCTTCCCCATCACCACCACCAGCTCGACTTCGTAATCGAACTTCTTCGCCACCTTCTGGGGAAGGTTGATCACTCCGCCGTGGAAGTTGAGCGCGTTGTTGAACTTGTTGAAGAGCACCGGCGAGTCCGGCATCGGCCGCTTGGTCTCGATCACGTGCTTCTTGTAGTTGTACCCGAGCATCATGATCTTCTCGGGATTGGTGACGCACGGCCCGAAGGACGCCTGCTCCTCGGGGACGAAGGCGGCCTTCGCCGCCCCGTTCGACACCGCCGCGTCCACCAGCGCCTTGAGGGCCGCGACGTCGGTGCCCTGCAGCACCTCGTCGATGGTCGACGGCGCCTGGCGGCGCAGCGCCTTGCCCGCCTTCTCCACGTCGAGCACGCCGCGCTGGGTACGGACCCCCAGCACGTACCTGCCGTCGCGGCGCAGCGTGCAGAAGGTCATGTTCTTCGGCAGCTCCTTGGGACCCGCATTGTCGCGTGCAGCCACCGTGCGCGCCTTCTGCGCGGCCTTGAGGGCGCCCGGTGCGGCGGCGGCGCCGAGCCCGGCCGCACCGGCCAGCTTCAGGAAGCTTCTTCGCGTCTGGCCCATCTTGGGTCCTCCTCGCAAAATGAGGGACGTGTATCCTACCTCCGTCCTGCGAAACGTACAGACCCCCCTCCGTAGATTCGCGCCCGGATCGTTGTTAGAGGCACGGGGATGCGGCTGATCCCGGCGATGCAGGCGCTCCGGCGCGTGAGCGTCCTGGCGGGAGCGCTACTGCTGGCAGGTTGCGGTCCCTCCGTGCCCGGCGGGTCTTCCCTCTCCGCCTCGGAGTTTCCCTCCACCTGCCTGGGGCCCCTGCTGCGGAACGAGAGCCTCTACGGGAAGGCCGAAGTGGAGCCGTCCATCGCCGTCGACCCGGCCGACCCGACCCATCTGATCACCGTCTGGCAGCAGGACCGCTACTCCCGAGGCGGCTCGGCGGGAGTCCTCACCGGCATCTCCTTCGATTCGGGCAACACCTGGGCGAGCACCTCGGCAGCCTTCTCGCACTGTACCGGCGGCAATCTCTCGAACGGCGGCGACTATGAGCGCGCCAGCGATCCCTGGGTCACCATCGCGCCGGACGGGACGGCGCACCAGGCGGCGCTGGCCTTCGACGTCAGCCTGGGCGGCGGCCACCGCGCCGTTCTGGCCAGCCGCTCGACCGACCGCGGCCGGACCTGGAGCGCGCCGCAGACGCTCCAAGGCGACACCGACCCGTTCTTCGCGTTGGACAAAGGATCGATCACTGCCGACCCGCAGCTCGCGTCGAACGTCTACGCCGTCTGGGACCGCCTCACCATGCAGACTGTCGCCAACTCGCCGCTGGCGCACGGTCCCGCCTGGTTCGCCCGTAGCACGAACGCTGGCGTCAGCTGGGAACCGGCGCAGAGCATCTACGATCCCGGTGCGGACTCGCAGACCATCGGCAACGTCGTCGCGGTGCTGCCCGACGGGACCCTGCTGAACGCCATGCTGGTCTTCACCGGCCTCAGCACCAGCAACACCACCGCCGCGATCGCGGTGCTCCGCTCGACCGACCACGGAGTCACGTGGCCGGGCCCGCCGATCACGGTGAGCGCCGTGCAGAACGTCGGGGTGGTCGATCTGAAGTCGAGAAAAGGGGTGCGGACCGGCGGAGCCCTGCCGTCGATCGCGGTCGACGCGTCCACGGGCAAGGTCTACGTGGCGTGGGAGGACTCCCGGTTCGCCGGGGTCCGGAACGGGATCGCAGTGTCCACCTCGACCGACGGCGGGCTGAACTGGTCGGCGCCGATCCAGGCGAACCGGGTGCCGACGACGACCGCCTTCACTCCGGTCATCTCGGCGGGCGGGGGCCAGCTCAGCGTCGCTCATTACGACTTCCGCGCCGACAACCCGTCCGACGGGTCGCAACTCCTGGCCAGCTCGTGGCTGGTCACGTCGGCGAACGATGGAGCGACCTGGCAGGAGACGGCCCTCGCGGGCCCCTTCAACCTCTACACCGCGGCCTTCGCGCAGGGATACTTCCTGGGCGACTACCAGGGGCTGGGCTGGGACGGCACGGCGTTCGTCTCCTTCTTCGCCGCATCGACCTCGGGCAGCCTCTCCGACCCCAGCACGCTGCTGTTACGACGCGTCGCCCCGGGCGCATCGCCCATGCACGCGTTGCTGGACGCGATCCGCCCCGATCGCCTGATCAGCATGTTCCGGCGTCCGACCCAGGTCGGCGTCCGGCGCGCGCCGGCCCGCACTGCCCGCTGACCCGGCCGACCTCCTCCTTCTGCACACATCAAGATCGGCGCGAGCGCGCCGATCAAGCGTGGCGAGGAGGCACCGCATGACGAAGGAGCGCTACGCCGAGCGAATCGAGTTCACTTCGGAGCTGTCCGATCGGCTGGCGCGGATCCGGTGTGCTCTGGAGCAGCTGCGCCAGCGGCCGCAGGACGCCTGCCTGTTTGCCGAGACCCGCAGCTCCGTGCAGGAGGTGGCCGGGACGGCGGAATCGTTCGGCCTGGAAGAGCTGAACGAGATCGGCACGCGGCTCGATCAGGCGCTGCTCGCCTGGCGCGGCCGGGGCGCGCCGGCGGCAGCCTGGGCGGCGGTGGCCAGCGCCGACGCAGCCCTGGCCGACTTCGAGGATCGCCTGGCACCGGCGGCGCTCGCCGTCCCGTGGCGGATGGTGCGCGCGGGACTATAAAGCCTTCACCAGGTCGCGCCGCGCTCCAGCAGCGCGCGCGCCGTCGCTCCGTCCACCGGCGGCGAGAAGAAGAACCCCTGTGCCGCGCCGCACCCCACCTCGCGCAAGAAACCGAACTGCTCGGCGGTCTCCACTCCCTCGGCGATGACGTCCTTGCCCAGCTCGCGGGCGAGCGAGACGATGGTGCGCACCAGCTCCGGCGCCTGGCCCCGCGGCGAGCCCCCGCTGAAGAGCGACTTGTCGATCTTCAGGGAATCGAGCTGGAACCGGTAGAGCGCGTTGAGCGACGAATACCCGGTGCCGAAGTCGTCCATGTAAAGCCGCACGCCGCGGGCGCGCAGCTGGGCGAGGCGCGCGGCAGCCTGATCGCTGAACTGGAAGGTGTTCTCCGTCAACTCGAGCACCAGATCGCGCGGCTGCAGGTCGTTCGATTCCAGCACCCTGTCGATGTGCTCGAGCAGGTCGTTCTGCAGCAGCTGCTTGGAGGAGAGGTTCACGTTCAGGGTGAGCGAGCCCGCGCGCGCCGCGCGGCGGCACTCCTGGAACTGCTGCCCGGCCTCGTCCAAGAGCCACCGCCCGATGGGAACGATCAGCCCCGTCTCCTCGGCGAAGGGCACGAAGTGCTCGGGCGAGACCAGCCCCCGCTTGGGATGCGCCCAGCGGATCAGCGCCTCCAGGCCCTGGATGCGGCCCGTCGAGACCTCGACGATGGGCAGGTAGTGCACCCTGAACTCTTCGCGCACCAGCGCCCGGCGCAGGTCGGCTTCCAGGTCGAGAAGCTGCGGCGCCCGCTCGCGCATGGTGGCGTCGAACACCACCGTCCGGGCCCGCCCCTGGGCCTTCGCCCGGTACATGGCGGTGTCCGCGTCGAGGAGCAGGTCCTCCGGCCGGGTGTAGGTGGGCGCCGAGAGCGCGATCCCCAGGCTGGCGGTGGCGAAGACCTCGTGACCCGAGATGGCGAACGGCTTGGTGGTGACCTGGTGGATGCGGTCGGCCACCACCGTGGCGTCGTTGGGCTCGCGCACGTCGTCGAGCAGGATGGTGAACTCGTCGCCACCCTGCCGCGCCAGGGTGTCGCCTTCGCGCAGGCAGGTGTGCAGCCGCGCGGACATCTGCACCAGGAGCTCGTCGCCGGCGGCGTGACCGAGACCGTCGTTGACGGCCTTGAACCGGTCGAGATCGAGGAACAGCACGGCGAACCGGTACCCTTCGCGCCGCCGCGCGCGGGAGAAGGCGCGCTTCACCAGATCGAGGAACAGCGCCCGGTTGGGGAGCCGGGTGAGCGGGTCGTGCAGCGCATCGTGCAGCATGCGGTCCGCGACCGCCTTGCGCTGGGTGACGTCCATCAGCGAGCCGGCCACCCGCATCGGCTTGCCGGCGCGATCCTTGACCAGGGCACCGCGGGCGAGCACCCACCTCCACGACCCGTCCCGGTGGAGCAGCCGGTGCTCGTTCTCGAACCGCTCGCTGTGGCCCTCCACGTGCGCCGTGAAGGCGGAGTCGAAGTGCTCCCGGTCGGCGGGGTGGATCCGATCCGTCCACGCGGAAGGCTCCTCGCCCAGCTGCGCCACTCCGGCGATGGCGCGCCAGGAGTCCGACACCCACAGCCGCTTGGTGCGCAGGTCCCAGTCCCAGGCGCCGTCGCCGGACGCCTCGAGCGCCAAGGCGAAGCGATCGCGGCCCGCCAGCGGCTCCTGCATCAGCGCAGCCAGGCCCGCGACCGTGCCGCGCCGATCGCGCAGCGGCACCAGGGTCCACTCGCAAGTCCACTCGTCGCCCGTCCGGGTGACCACGGGGCGGAGCCAGCGCTGCGGGTCGCCTCTCGCGGTCATCTCGCGCAGCTCGTCGCGCGCGGTGTTGCGGTCTGCCTCGGGCAGCAGCAGGGCGGCCACGTCGCGCCCGACCGCTTGCGAGGCGGGGAATCCGAACAGCCGTTCGGCGCCCGCGTTCCAGGAGGTGATCTGCAGGGAGGTGTCGCAGATCGCCACGCCGAAGGGCGCCTGCTCGAACAGGCGGTGCATGGACTTCGAGAAGGCGGGGCGGGCGCCGGGCACCTTGCCCGTCTCCACCCGCACCGACTGCCGCTGCGCCAGATCGGCGAGGAGCGCCAGCGCGCGCTGCAGGGCCTCGCGGTCCTGGTCGGCGCGCTGGTATTGAGCGTCGATCTCGCGGAGGAGCTTCTCCATCCGCGGCGGCGCTTCGGCTTTCGAGCCGAAGTGCGCCTCGAGCTGGCGGCGCAAGAGCCGGTGCATGCTCATCCCGCGGGCGGTCGTCCCGGTCCGGGCGCGGGCCGGGCGATGAGGAAGCCCTGCACGAAGTCCGCCCCGCGCGCCCGCGCCCACTGCAGCTCGGCGCGGTGCTCCACTCCCTCGACGATGGTCTGGATGCCCAGGCCCCGGCCGATCTCCAGCAGCTTGCTGGCGATCAGGTCCTTGACCGGATCGCGATGGACCTCCCGGATCAGCTCGCGGTCCAGCTTGATGAAGTCCGGTCGCAGCCGGTGGACCAGGGTGAGCGTCGACCATCCCGCGCCGAGATCGTCGAGGGCGACGCGGAAGCCGTCCCGGCGATAGCTGTCCAGCACCCGCTTGAGATGGGCGGCGTCATCGATGCGGTCGGCCTCGATCACCTCGAAGACGAAGCGGGCGTGGTCGAGCCCCGCGGCATCGATGGCGGCGACCGTGGCGCGCAGGCAGCTCTCGGCGTCCTCCATCATCCCCGGGGAGAAGTTGATGAACACGGTGACGTTCGCGTCGAGCAGCGCCGCCTCGCGGATGGCGGACCTGCAGGCGGCGATGTCCAGCTCCGCCATCAGCCCCGCCTCGCGGGCCAGCTGCAGGATGGAGAGCGGCTCCAGCGGCTCTCCGTCCGGACCGGTGCCGCGCAAGAGCGCCTCGTGCGCGAAGACGCGCGAGGTATCGCCGACGTGCACGATGGGATGGAAGTAGCTGGTGATCCGCCCTTGCTCGAGCTGGTCGAGCAGCCACCCGGTCTGGGCGAGCACGTGCAGCTCGTGCAACGAGGCGATCCGTCCGAAGTCGTCCAGGCAGGGCACCTGCTGGCCGGAGACGAACAGCGCCCGCGAGCGGCGGGCGCCCGCCGGGCCGATGCCTCCGCCCAGCTCCAGGAGGCATGCGTCCAGCTCGTCCTCGGGCATCAGGACCCGGACGCAGGAAGCCGACAGCTCGGTCTTCCTGCGAGCCCCGCGGAGCACGCGGATCGCGCTGGCGCGCAGCACCGCATCGGGGAACCAGAGGTAGAGGATGCCGGCGCCGGCGGCGCGCGGAGACGGCAAATCCAGAGGGACGGTCGGGCGAGCCTGTCTGTTCGGGAGGTGCGCCGCCACCGCAGATCACCCTACCCCGGCGGATCCAGCATAGGCAACAAAACAAACGGTCCGGATTTCAGCGCGCGAGCGGGGTATTGGAGCGCAGCCGCTCGACGGCGGCGCGCACCTCGTCGGCGTCCGGGGCGGAGGGGGCGAGCTCCAGATAGCGCTCGTAGGCAGCGACTGCCAGGTCCGTGTCCTGGTGATCCCGGTAGGCGTCCCCGAGGCGTCGCGCCGCGGCAGGCACGGGCGGGTCCTGGTCCAGCGCCTCGCGGAAAGCCATCAGGGCTTCGAAGAACCGGCCCTGCTTGAGCGACTCGTCGCCGAGCTTCAGCTTGGCGCCCGCCACCGATCCCGCCTCCGCGACCGCCGCGGCGCGCCTGCGCAGCTTCCGGACCGGCCGGGGGGAGCCCTCGGAAGATTGCGCTCCTGCCGGCGGAGCGGCGCGCGCCGGCGCGCGAGTATCGGCGATCGCCGGCGGCTTCACGTCGGGAGGCGGGAGCGCGATCTCCGGGACCAGGGCCGCGGGAACGGGACCAGGGGCCGCCGGAAGCTGCCGCGACGTTCCGCGCCCGAGGAGCATTCCGACGGCGACTCCCAGCGCCGCCGCGGTGGCGAGCGGCAGCCAGCGCGGGCGCGCGCGGTGCGCCGCTGCGAGAAGCGCAAGCCACGTACGACTGCCCGCTGCGAGTAGCGCGAGCCAACGGGGCCGGCCAGGTCGCGCCGCCGGTCCGGGAGGCTCGGTGATGCGCGTGGAAGGATCCCCCGGGGTGGCAGGTGGGGGATCGGTGGCAGGCGGCGGGTCGGTGGGGGGCAGCGGGCTCGTCGCGAACGGCGGGTCGGTGGCGGGCAGCGGGCTTGTCGCGAACGGCGGGTCGGTGGCGCGTGGCGGGTCCGTCGCGAACGGCGGGTCCGTGGCGCGTGGCGGGTTTGTCGCGAACGGCGGGTCGGTGGCACGTGGCGGGTCCGTCGCGAACGACCGGCGCCGCGCCGGCGATCCGCCGCTCGTTCCGCGCGAGTGCCGCGCCTTCGCCATCACCGCGGCGATGGCCATCCGCCGCTCGACGTCCGTGGGCGGCGGTGTCCCGGACAAGAGCAGCTCCAGCTCGAACGCATCGCGAAGGTGACGCAACGTGGGGAACCGCGCAGGCGCAGCCTCCGCGGCGCCCGCCAGCGCCAGCGGCGGCTCGAGCCTGGCGGCGCGAAACAGCCGGCTCGCCAGCCGGCAAGCGGCCCGGATGGGCTCCGCGGGATCGGAGGCGGCGGCCCCCGCCACCGGCCGGAAGGCGAGGGTCCCTTCTTCCTCCAGGAGCGTCGCCGCGGCGTCCGGGATCGCCTCCGACTCGGCCGCGAGGCGCAGCACCTCGAGGAAGACAGCGACGGCTTCGTGGCGCACCAGCGTGCCCGCGGACGCGGCGCGCCGGATGGCCAGGTCGAGAGTCAGCTCCTCTCGCCCTTGCATGGCCGGCAGTGTACGCGAACCGGGGCGCACGTCTCGAAATCTGCTCTGCCCTGCATCGTCTCCGCAACGCTTTCTACGGCAGGCGAACCGAAAAGGCCTGGCGCGCCCGCTGCGACGACCTGGGCTGGGGCAATCGGCAGTCGGCGCGAATCCAATTTGATGCTCGAACGATCGAACCGGAGCTTCCCGCAGCCGATCGGAGGTCCGCCATGGTTCGCGTCGCTCTGGCAGTCCGTTTGCTGGCGAAGTCAGGAAAGGAAAACGAAGTCGCGAAGTTCCTGGAGGGCGCGTTGCCCGCCGCGCAGGCGGAGACGCGCACCCCCGTCTGGTTCGCCCTGCGGTTCAGCCCGCGCGAATTCGGCATCTTCGATGCTTTCCCGGACGACTCCGCGCGCAAGGCGCACCTCTCCGGCCAGATCGCGGCCGCGCTGATGGCGAAGGCGTCCGAGCTGCTCGCCGAGCCGCCCCGGATCGAGCAGGTCGACGTGTTGGCCGCCAAGGTCACTGCTTAAGTCTCGTCCTGGAGCGGGCCTTCCTTGGCCTCGCGATAGGCGCGCGGAACGCCGGGGCCCAGGAAGAACCCCGTCGAACGCCCGCGCCTTCTCTTCGTCGCCTCGAGCGAATTCCTTGCGGAAGCGCTCGAGGTCGAGCTTCTTGCGCGCTTCGTCCAGGCTCAACCGAGCGCTTGACCCGGCTGCCGCGACCGGTCTAATGCAGACGTCGTCCGATGGTCTCTTGGGGCGTCGCCAAACGGTAAGGCAGCGGGCTCTGACCCCGCCATTTGTAGGTTCGATTCCTACCGCCCCAGCCACCCTCACCGATGCCCGCCGCCACGTGACCGAGGAGATCCGTCCGACCAACTTCATCCGCCAGATCATCGACGAGGATCTCGCGGCGAAGAGGGTCTCGCAGGTGGTCACCCGGTTTCCGCCCGAGCCGAACGGCTACCTCCACATCGGTCACGCCAAGTCCATCTGCCTCAACTTCGGCATCGCTCGCGACTACGGAGGCCATTGCAACCTCCGGATGGACGACACCAATCCGGCCAAGGAGGAGCAGGAGTACGTCGAGTCGATCCAGGAGGACGTGCACTGGCTCGGCTTCGACTGGGGCAAGCACTCGTATCACGCCGCCGACTACTTCGATCAGCTCTACGAGTGGGCGGAGAAGCTGGTGCGCGAGGGCAAGGCCTTCGTCGACGATCAGAGCGCCGAGGAGGTGCGGCGGACGCGCGGCACGCTGACCACGCCCGGCACCCCGTCGCCGTTCCGAGGCCGCTCGCCCGAGGAGAACCTCGACCTCTTCCGGCGCATGCGCAAGGGCGAGTTCCCCGACGGCTCACGCACCCTGCGGGCGAAGATCGACATGGCCTCGCCCAATCTGAACCTGCGCGACCCGGTGATGTACCGGATCCGCCGCGAGCACCACGACCGCACCGGCGACAAGTGGTGCATCTACCCGACGTACGACTGGGCCCACGGGCAGTCCGATGCCATCGAGGGCATCACCCACTCGCTCTGCACGCTGGAGTTCGAGGCCCACCGCCCGCTCTACGATTGGTACCTGCAGCAGATCGGGGTTGCGCACAAGCCGCGGCAGATCGAGTTCGCGCGGTTGAACCTCACTTACACCGTGATGAGCAAGCGGCTGCTGGGGGCGCTGGTCGCGGAGGGACTCGTCTCGGGCTGGGACGACCCGCGCATGCCGACCATCGCCGGGCTGCGGCGGCGCGGGTACACCCCCGAATCCATCCGTCTCTTCTGCGACCGCATCGGGGTGGCCAAGGCCGACAGCACCGTCGAGATGGAGCTGCTCGAGAATACGCTGCGCGAGCTGCTGAACGTCTCGGTGCGGCGAGCGCTGTGCGTGCACCGGCCAGTCAAAGTGGTGGTGGAGAACTGGGACAAAGGCAGGGTGGAAGAGATCGACGCGCCCTTCCTGCCGGACGCGCCCGATGCCGGTTCACGCAAGCTCCCCTTCACCCGCGAGCTGTTCATCGAGCGCGACGACTTCTTGGAAGTGCCGCCCAAGGGGTGGAAGCGCCTGTCGCCCGGCAAGGAGGTGCGCCTCCGCCACGCCTACGTCTTGCGCTGCACCGGCGCGACGAAGGACCCGGTCACCGGCGAGGTGACCGAGCTGCGCGCCACCGTCGATCCCGAGACGCGGTCGGGCAATCCGAAGGACGGGCGCAAGGTGGGCGGAACCATCCATTGGGTCTCGGCTCCGCTCTCCAGACCAGCGACGCTGCGCCTCTACGACCGGCTTTTCAAAGTCCCGAACCCCGGCGCGGGCGAGGCGGACTTCCGCACCCAGCTGAACCCGCGCTCCCTGGAGGTGCTGGAAGGAGCGCGCATCGAGCCGGCGCTGGCGACGGCGATGGGGAAGGAGCGCTACCAATTCGAGCGCAAGGGGTACTACTTCGTCGATCCCAAGGACTCGAGGGACGGCGCGCCGGTTTTCAACTTGATCGTGCCGCTGCGCGACACTTGGGGAAAGTCCGGAAGCTGACCTGGCCTCAGGCGACGTTCCGCGCGGCCGGGCGAGCTGGCCGCTGCGCCGCTGCGCCGGGCGCCGCCCGGGTCGACTCGAAGAGCTTCGCGAACAGATAGGCGTTCGGCACGTTGCCCACGGCGAAGCTGGCGAACGCGAAGGTCTTCCCCCTCTGGCGGATCTTCATCTGCCCATCGTCGATGGTGACGTTCTCCACCTCCGAGAGCAGGCACCGCTTCCTGCCCCCGAAGAGCTTCCTGACCGAGACTTGCTCCCGATCGATCGACAGGCCTTTGCCGAATTGCACTTCCTCGCCGCGGTCGAAGGCGGCCCACAGGACCGGGAACCGGGCCGCCGTATGTCGTTCGATGACCCGCTCCGCCAGGATGTCCATGGCCCGCAGGCTGGCAGGAAGCTTGCGCTTCTTCCCGTTCGCGTCCTCGAAACTGATCTGGACGCTCTTGCCCAGCGCGGGGAACAGCTTGAGCAGCAGGAAGAGATCCAGTCCAACGGCGTGGACCCGGGTGGCGCGGTAGCGAAGCTGCGCGGCGTCCTCCCAGCGCAGGTTCCACAGCTCGCCGCGCATGCCCCACCTCTCCAGGCCGTCGGTCCGCAGCACCACGCGCACCTTGCTTTGCTGCGCGAAGACCAGGGCGCAGAGCGCGATCAGGACCGCGCCCGGCACGGCGGCGACCGCCGCGCCCGGATGCAACGGCTGGGAGTAGAGCGCGGCGAGCCACAGCGCGCCTGGACAGGCGAGGAGAATCACCGCCACGATTCGCCACCCCGCGTTCGCGCGGTGCTCCGCAACAACATCGCCTTCCGGCTTGAGGAGTTGGTCCATCCATTTTCGATACCCGGTCCGGGGCAGGCCTTTCCAGGCCCCGAAGGTGAGGAGCGCTCGCCCGTTGTGAGGGAACGGAGGCCGATGCGCACTCAGGGTTTGACGAACTTCAGCGCGAACCGATCCTGATCGTGGGTCTTGTTGACGGTCGAATCCGCGTGCCCGGCTTGGCGCTGTTGTCGATGATCGCGTAGGTGCCGCCGGGCTTGAGGGCGGCGAAGACGGCTTGGTTCATCCGGTTGCTGTCGTGCTTCTCGGCAATCACGTCGTGGTAGATAGCCACCGAGTAGACCGCGTCCAGGTCCGTGGCCTCCTGCGGGAGCGGAGTTTCCCACGGGCGAATGAAGTGGGTGGTGTTTTGCATCGCCGGGCGCGCCAGGCGGGCCTGCCAGGCCTTCGTCAGCCCCGGTCCGCTCCAGGTGGGGCTGTCCTGGGCGTAGACGGTCCCGTCGCGGCCCACCGCGCGCGCGAACAGCTCGGTCGAGTAGCCGCCACCCGCGCCCAGCTCGGCGACGTGCATGCCGGGCGAGACTCCGAAGAACTCGAGCATCTCGGCCGGCTTGCGGTGCGCGTCCATGGAGCGATCTCGATCCGTGCGGCTTTGCATGCTGCCCTTGCCGACGGCAGCGCCGAGGCCGCCGTCAGGGAGGCGGAAATGCTGGGCCGCGAGTATCGCGTTCAAGGCACGCCGGCCTGGCTGATCGCCCGACGATTGACGACCGGGCTCCTCCCGGCGGCTGAGTTCGAACGGCTTGCAAAGCAGGCCATGCGCGGGGCGGACAGATGACCGAAGCAACCGTAACCATCCAACGCCCTGTCGAGGACGTGTTCAGCTTCTACCGCGATTTCAGCAATCTGCCTGCGTTCCTGGGAGACGTGATGGCCATCGAGCCGATCGGTCCGGCCACCTCTCGATGGACGGTACAGGGGCCCTTGGGCATCCGGGTGAAGTGGACGGTGAAGATCACCGAGGAGCGCAAGAACGAGCTGATCCGCTTCGAAACGGTCACCGCTCCCGGGCTGAGAACACACTGGGAGATCCACTTCGCCCCCGGACCTCGAGCGGGCCAGACGCAAGTTCGCGAAGTGATGAACGTGCCTCTGGGGATGCTCGGACGCGCGGCGCTCGCGCTGATCGGCAAATTCCCGGAAGGAGAAGTGCCTTCGAACCTGCACAGGTTGAAAGAGGTCATGGAAGTCGGAAAGGTCACCGACACGAGCTATTCGGTGCCGGGCAAATTCACAACGTCAGGCTGAGCCCCGTCGACAGGCCGCAGAGCAGGTCTCCCCCGAACGTGTAGGCGCGCCCGCCGACGCGAAGCTGCAGCACCGGGGCGAGGGGAATGAGGAAGGCGGCCTCGAGGCTCGGTTCGATGCTGGAGCCGATGAGCAGCAGCGGGCGCAGCTCGAACGCAACCGTCCGCAGGCCGTCGCGCCAGAGAGCGTAGCGGTGGGGAAATCCGACCTCCAGGCCGTCCTGGACGCGGTCGACCAGGACGGAGCGCCGGTATCCGATGGCCAGACCGCCCTCGATGTGCTCGCGCGGCGTCGGCCGGATCAGCAGATGCGCCGAGAATGCCGAGACGGCCCTTGGCGCTCCGTCGTACTGGAAGTCGGTCGCGATGTGGCCGACGCCGAAGCTGAAGCGGGTGCTGACGAACCCGAAGGCGCCGTTCCCCAGCGGGGCGCCGTTGTCCGCTCCGCCCAGGAGATCCAGCGTGAACGTGGGGCAGCGGAAACGCTGCAGGACCAGCTGCGGCGCCGGACTGTCGACGGCGTAGACCACGACGGGCAGCGCGACGGCGGCGAGCACCGCGGCCAGGAGCCAGGCCTTTTCGTCGGTGGACTTGGACGCAACAGGCACCGAGGGAATACCGACGCCCGACCCGTCGATCGGAATCACGATTTCACCGGAGATACCGAACGGAGGGGATTCCACTCGCGGCACGCCGAAGCAGCTCTCGTAATAGCCGGCCTGGTGCGGAAGGGGCTCCTGGCGCGGGCGGGGCTGGTCCTCGTCGTCGGGCGGAGGAGGCGGCGGCGCGAGCTCCTGCGGCCAGACCGGAAGGGCCAGCGAGAAAACGACCGCAGCGGCAACGAGTCGTCTCATCCATCCACCGGCGCGGATGTGCGCACGCGATCCCAACCTGATTCCTGGAGCGCCGGTGTGACGATACGGCCACCGCCTTGCGACCGCATCAGCCGCGTAGATTCTTCTTGAAGAAATCCATGGTGCGCTGCCAGGCGAGGCCCGCGGCAGCCTTGTCGTAGCGCGGAGTGGTGTCGTTGTTGAAGCCGTGCTGCGTGCCGGGGTAGGTGAAGAGCTCGTATCGCACGTGGTTGGCCTTGAGCGCGGCCTCGAACGCCGGGATGCCGGCGTTGATGCGGTCGTCCTTCTCCGCGTAGTGGATGAGGAGCGGCGCCTTGATCTTCGCCACCTCCTCCGCCGGCGGTTGACTGCCGTAGAACGGCACCGCGGCGCGCAGCTCGGGGACGCGCGTGGCCAGCATGTTGGCGATCCCGCCGCCCCAGCAGAAGCCCACCACGCCGACCTTGCCGGTGCAGTCGGGACGCTTCTCGAGGTACGCGAGCGCGGCCACGAAGTCCTGGCGGGCCTTCTCCTGGTCCAGCTTGGCGAAGAGCTCGCGCGCTTTGTCCTCGTCCCCGGGATAACCTCCGAGCTTGGTCAGCGCGTCGGGGGCGAACGCGACGTATTGCTCCAAGGCGATGCGGCGGGCGATGTCCTCGATGTGCGGATTGAGCCCGCGGTTCTCGTGGACCACCAGGACGCCCGGCAAGCGTCCCGAACGCTTCGCCGGCAGCGCCAGGTAGCCACGCACCTTTCCAGTCCCCTTCGGCGAATCGTATTCCACCGAGCTGGTCGCCAGCCGCGGGTCGTCCTTGGCAACTTGCTGCGCCTCGGCGAAACGGGGGGTCAATGCGTCGAGGAGCATGGACGCCGTCACACCGCCCACGGCGAACCGTGCCACGCGCTCGAGGAACCCCCGGCGATCGATCAGCCCGTGCACGTACTGATCGAAGATCTTCAGGACCTCTGGGTGGAAATCCGACGCCTGCTTTCGTTCCATGTCCGCACCTCGGGCGCTTAGAGTCCCAGCCGTTGCCTCACGTACTTGGGCGCTGCGTTCCCGAAGGAAAGCATGGCGTCGTGCAGCGCGCGCAAGTCGGGGTACTTGCCGTGGTTCTTCTCCCAGGCCGCGCGGATGTCGTTCATCTCGGTATTGCCCACGTAGTACGTGGAGAGCTGTGTCGAGGTGAGCTGGGCGCGCTTCCACTTCCCCACGGCCTCGCCTTCCTCCTGGAAGGCGTCGTTCATCATCCGCGCGATCGCTTCCTGCTCGCTCATGCCCGCGGTGTGGATCTTCTGATCGATGATGGCGTTGAGGATCATCCGCAGGCGCATCTTCAGCTGTTGCATGCGGACTTCCGGTCCGCCGTATCCGGCGTCCGCCATCAGCTGCTCCGCGTACGTCGCCCAGCCCTCCACGAAGGTGCCGGAGAAGATGACCCCTCGCACCAGCGTTGGCGCCCGAAAGCGATTCGCGTGGGCCAGCTGGAGATAGTGGCCCGGCATCGCCTCGTGGATGGTCAAGTCCTGCAGCATGGAGTCGTTGTACTCGCGGAAGAACGACTCCACGCGCTGCGGAGGCCACTCCTCCGGCGTCGGGGAGATGTAGAAGAAGGTCTTCTTGTTCTTCTCCAGAGGTCCCGCCGGGCTGCAGGAAGCGACTGCCACGCCCCGCTGGAACTCGGGAGTAGCGACGACGTCCAGCGGCTCCTCGAGCACGGTGACGAAGCCCTTCTCCTTCACGAACGAGGTGGTCTCCGCCAGGTCCTTGGTCGCCTGCGAAAGGACGCTTTCGTTGGTCGGGTGCTTCCGCGCTGCGTCGTCGAGCACCGCCTTGATCGCGATGGCCTGGTCCATCGGCACCGGCTTGTCCGGGAACAGCTTCGGCCAGATCTGCACCGCGGTGTGGTACATCGCCGACCGCGTCGATTTCAGATCCGCTTCCGCCCGGCGGAGGATCTCCTCTTTGGAGAGGTCGGAATCGAGCGCGAAGCGCAGCTTCTTGCGGAACTTGTCGTCGCCGAGCCGGAAGTCTCCGTTGGAGCGCGGAAGCTCCTTCTCCAGCCACTGCTGGTAGTCCGCGAGCGAAGCCAGCGCCGTCGACTGCGCCGCCCGGAATTCCTTTTCTAGATCCGGCGCCTGCTTCAGCAGCGCTTCCAGCTGCTCCTTGACCAGCTTGATGGTCCCCTTGTTTTGCTGGATGGCGGTCTCGGTGTGCACCTTCGGCGGATTCTTCAGATTCGCCTTCGCCGCGGCGACAACCGCCGGGACGCCGTTCAGCCGGCCGATGACGGAGCGCAGCCGCTGCTCGGGCGGCGCGAACTCGCGTGCGATCAGCGCGTAGATCGCGCCGCCCACGTTGTACTGCAGCGGGTTCCATTGCCAGCCGCGCAGGGTCTGCAGCTCGTAGACCTGGGACTCGAGCCGGTTCTTCAGGATGCGGTAGTCGACCGAGTCCTCGGGGGACAGCTTCCTCGGATCGATGCCCGCCAGCTGCGCCAGTCCGCCCTTCGCGGCGGCCAGATCGCGCCTTACACCCTGCGCGCTGTAGTCGTTGAGCCGCGCGTCGTTGCGGTGCTCGCCGAGCCGGGTCGCCGTCTCCGGGTCCCGGTCGAGGAGCTCCTGGACGTACTTCTGCGCGAACGCCTCGAAGCGGGCGTCGTCGGTTGGGGGAGCGGCAGCCAGCAGGAGGGCGCAGACGAGCAGGTTCATGCGGCGCACTCTAGCCGCAGCGGCGACCGGGGTCTCGCGCCAATTTCCTCAGAACGCCTCAGACAGTCGGCACCGTGCCTCCGTCGATGACGTACTCGCTCCCATGGATCGAGGCAGCTCGCTCCGAAGCGAGGAAAGCGACGAGCTCGGCGACCTCCTCGGGGCGGCTGGGGCGGCCCACTGGGATCCCCCCGAGCGAGTCCATCAGGCCCTGCCGGGCGGCGTCTTCATCCAGGCCACCTTGAGCGGCCAGGCGGAGGATCAGACCGTGTGCGGCAGTCGTTTCGGTGAAGCCGGGCGCGACGGTGTTCACGCGCACTCCCTTCGGTCCCACCTCCTTCGACAGCCCTTTGCTGTAGGTCGTCAGCGCGGCCTTGGCGGCCGCGTAGGCGAGCGTCGCCTCGAACAGAGGCAAGCGCCGCTGGATGGACGAGACGTGGATGATCACGCCCGATCGCCGTTCGAGCATTCCGGGAAGCAGAGCACGATCGAGACGGACCGCAGCCAAGAGGTTCCCATCGAGCGCTTTAGCCCAATCGTCGTCGCTGAGGGCGGCAAAGCCGCCGCTGGGCGCGGAGGAGCCGCCGACGTTGTGGACGATGACGTCGACGCCGCCGAACTTCTCGAGAACGGTGCGGACGACCTTCTCGATACCGGCCGCCAGACTCACGTCGGCCCGGATGAACAGGTCGGGAGACTGGCCTTCCGGCAGCTCGCTTCGAGCAGTCGTCGCGACCTTCGCCCCGCCGGCGGCCAGGCGCCGGACGAGGGCTTCACCGATGCCCTTGGTACCGCCGGTCACGAGCGCGCGCTTGCGGAGGAACTCGGTCGGATCGATCGCGAATCGCCAGGCGCCCGGCATCAGCCGATCTCCAGGCGCGCGATCTTCTCGCGGTCGAGCGTGAATGCGTAGCGGAGTTTCACCGGGCTTCCGGGGAACTGCCCGGCGACCAGGACGGTGACGAGCAGCTTGCCGCCCGTTCTGGCGGCATCGGTGACCTCGACCGTGAAGCGATACTTCCTGATCGTTTCCTCCATCCATTCCCGGATCGCCTCGAGGCCATGCCCCTCGCGGCCCTCGTCCTTGACGACCGCCCCCTCGGCAAAGGGAGCGAGCATCGCGTCGACGTCGTAACGCTTGGTCGCGGCGAAGTAGGCAGAGACGGGACCAGGCAGTCTGGCGGACATGTCGGCTCCCTTCTGGCCGTCACTGCCGGCTGGTCGAAGCCCTTCTCCAGGTCCGCAGAGGCAACGTAGACTTACCCGATGTCAAGAACGCACGGAAAAGTAAGGTACCAACCCAAAAGTAAGCTCGCCTACCCGACGGCCGCCTCGGCCGCCGCCCATGTCGAGCAGACGCTGAAGTTCTTGGAGGGCCGCTGGAAGCTGGTGATCCTCTTTCATCTGTTCGGCGGCAAGGTGCTGCGCTTCTCCCAGCTGGAACGGGCGATCGCGGGCATCTCGCAGAAGATGCTGATCCAGCAGCTCCGCCAGATGGAGCGCGACGGGATCGTCCGCCGCATCGTGCACCACCAGGTGCCGCCCAAGGTCGAGTATGCCTTGACCGACTGGGGCCAGGCGCTTTGCCCGGCGCTGGACGCGCTGCTGAAGTGGGCGGCGCAGCACGAGGCGATGACGTCCAGAGCGGCGGAGCCCGCATCCTGACCTGAAGAAAGCGACGGAATTGGTGCCCAGGGGCGGAATCGAACCACCGGCACGGGGATTTTCAGTCCCCACTTCCGTCGCCTGCGATGCCGCGCGTTCTCGTCGCGCTACGGCTCAAGCAGGTCGGTTCCCGCGCGCAGTCGCTCCAGGTACGCGCGGTAGCCGTAAGTGCGGTCTCGCCGACGGCCAGTCGTCTCCTTCAATATGCCGAGGCGCTCGAGGACGCTTACCGCCTTCGCTGCGGTCGGCTTGCTGGTCTTGAGCAGTTTCACGATCGCGGGGATCGTCACCATCGGGTGGCGGGGCAACAGCTCGAGCAGCCTCGCGGCGGTCACGGAGCTGTTTCGAGCGCCTAGGACGCGCGCGCGGTCCTTGTTCACCAGGACGAACAAATCGCGTGCGGTCGTCGCGGCTTCGTCGGCGATTGTGGAAACGCCTTCGAGGAAAAAGGCGACCCACGCCTCCCATGCTCCTTCGACCCGGACGGCGTTGAGCAGCCGGTAGTACTCAGCGCGATGCTGCTTGAAGTAGAGGCTGAGATACAGGAGCGGCTGGGACAGCAGCTTCCACTGCTCCAGCAGCAGCGTGATCAGCAGTCGGCCGATGCGGCCGTTCCCGTCGAGATAAGGGTGGATGGTCTCGAACTGCACGTGCACCAGCGCTGTGCGGACGAGTGGCGGCAGGTCGTCTTCTCGATGGATGTACTTCTCGAGATCGCTGAGCAGCCGGCCGAGTTCGTGCGGTGGCGGCGGCACGAAAGCGGCGTTGCCGGGCCGTGTGCCGCCGATCCAATTCTGGCTGCGTCGGATCTCCCCGGGTTGCCTGTTCGCGCCGCGGCCGCCCTTCATCAGCCTCCGGTGGGCCTCGTTCAGGAGTCGCATCGAGAGCGGCAGCCCCTTCGGGCTCTGCAGTTGGCGGCGCGCGTAGGCAAGAGCGTCTATGTAGTTGCAGACTTCCTGCACGTCCTCCGTCGGCGCCGTCGAAGCGGCCCCCTCGGCGCTTGCCTCGAACGCGAGCAGGTCCACAAGCGTCGCCTGTGTTCCCTCGATCTGCGACGATACGACCGCCTCTTTGCGAACGAAGGCGTACATGAACCATTCGATCGACGGCACCATCCCGCCGGACAGGCCGAGCCTGCCGAGCTTCTGCTCGGCGGACTGTAGAAGACCACGCGTACCCGCATCCAAGGAGAGGGGCGGACTCGTCGGGGGCAGCGGATCAGGGATGAATGCGGAGACGGTTTCGCCGGCGACCGCGGTCCGTTCGTACCGCCCGGCCTCTCTCCGCATGGGGACGCCTCCGGCAAGGATCCTTTACTAACGAGCCGGCAAAGTAAAGGAACCGTTACTTCGGGCTCTGGCCAACTCTGCGGAAATGGTGCCCAGGGGCGGAAATCGAACCACCGACACGGGGGATTTTCAGTCTCTTGCCGAAGCACGGTCCTGCACGGTCGGCCCGCCTCGCCGGTGTTACTTGCCAATCCCACCAGGGAGCTGCCGGTGGCTCTCGAAGACGACGAGCACGACGATACCGTCCGGGGAAAGTTGATAGACGATGCGGTAGCGCCGGACAACGACTTCGCGAACATCGTCGCGTCCCAGTTCGGGAACCCGGCGCCCAACCCGAGGCATCCGAGCCGCTGCACGCGCCCGCTTGCGGAGCATCGCAACCCATCTGCGCGCTGCGTCGGGATTGTCTCGGGCGATGAATCGCGCGATTTCGAGGAGGTCGCTCTGGGCTCTCAGCGTCCAGCGAAGCCTGCTCATCGCTTGCGCTTGCCGAACTCACGTTCCACCACCTCGTCCAGATCCCGGTCGGAGACGACGCGTCCCGCCCCGGCATCGGCGAGCCCTTCGCGGACGGCCGCGCGGAAACGTTCGCGGTAAGTGAGGCGGTCGAACTCCTCCGGTGAGAGCAGCACCGCGGCGGGCCTGCCGTTCTGGGTGATGATCATCGGGCGCCCGCGCGCTCGGAGCGAGCGCACGACCTCCGAGGCATGCGCCTTGAAGCTGGCGATTGGGAGGATGTCTTCCGAAACGTGGATGGGCTTCATGGTGACCACCTATATGGTCAGAATATAGACCCGTGGAGAGGTCCGTGCAACGAGCGGGGATCGCCTCACCGCCCGCGGCGGCGCGGCCTCCGATCCAGTTCGATCCCGAAAATTCCCTCCAGGGAGCCCGTGTCGAGAGCCTCCTTCGCCGGCGGTGCGCGGCGGAGCGCGCTCTTTGCGACCAGCTCGTCGAGGGCCACGCTGCGCAGCGTGAAGAACAGCTCGGGCTTCTCGTCGAGCCGCGCGCCGACTCCGTAGAGCACTGCAGCGATGTGCTTGCAGAGCAAGGCGAAGTCGGGGCACGAGCAGGTGAAGTCGATCTCCTTCGGCGACGGAAAGAGCCCCGCGCGCCGGTCGACCAGCGCCTCCAGCACCGTCTCGGGCAGCCTTCCCTGAAGGAGGCCGACCACCGAGTCGATGTGCCCGGCACAGCGCTTGATCACCGCTCCCCAGCGCTTGCGGGCGAGCTTGTCGATCCGCACCGACACCTCGTAGAGCGAGCTTCCGGCCACCAGCGCGTCGATCTGCCCGGCACCGAGCCGCAAATCGACCACCGCCCCGCTGCGCAGATACGTGCGCCCACGGGGAAGCCGGTTGCTGAAGTCCATGTATGACTCGAGGTTCTTGCACCACTCCTTGCCCCAGAACGAGCTGGCGATGCGCTGCCCCTCCAGCCTCACTGGCTCGAGCACGCGGCCGCGCTTCTCCAGCTTCCTTGCCTGCAAGATGGCCTTGGCGCGGCGCTCTCCGACCGAGACGTACCTGGGGAATCCGCCGTAGCCGTCGAAATCGTAATGAGCCATCACCCTTCCTGCTCAGGCCGCCTCATCGAGCGCGCGGTCGAGATCGATGGAAACCGTTCGCAATAGATCAGCGTCGCTCATCTCCGTCAAATGCGCCTCGGCGCCGCCTTCGAGCAGCTCGCCCGCCAAGGCCCGTTTCTCCGCCAGCATGGCGTCGATCTTCTCCTCCACCGTGCCGCGGCAGACGAACTTATGCACCAGCACGTTCCGCTTCTGGCCGATGCGGAAGGCGCGATCGGTGGCCTGCTCTTCGACGGCAGGGTTCCACCAGCGGTCGAAGTGGACGACGTGCGAGGCGGCGGTGAGATTGAGGCCCGTGCCGCCCGCCTTGAGCGAAAGCACGAAGAAGGGCGCCTCGCCGGTCTGGAAGCTCTCGACCAGCGCTGCCCGCTCGCGCACCTTGGTCTCGCCGTGCAGAACGAGGCCGGGCGCGCCGAAGACCTGCTTGAGAAACGCCGCCAGCGGCTCGGCCAGCTCGCGGAACTGCGTGAAGACCAGCACCTTCTCCTGACGCGCCGCGATCTCCTCGCAGAGCGCTGAGAGCCGCCCGAACTTGCCGCTCGCTTCGGAGACATAGTCTCCGTCGCGCAGCCACTGCGACGGATGGTTGCAGATCTGTTTGAGCCGAATCAAGGAGGCCAGCACCAGCCCGCGCCGCTTCATCCCGTCGGCATCCTTGAGCGACTGCGTCAGCTCCTCGACGGTCTCCTGGTAGAGAGCCGCCTGCTTCTTGGTCAGGCCGCAGAAGGCGGTCATCTCCGTCTTGTCGGGCAGATCGCGGATGACGTTCTTGTCGGTCTTGAGCCGGCGCAGGAGATACGGCCGCGTCAACTCGCGTAGCGGGCCATATCCTCGATTCTCCAGTTTCTTGACGAACCTCCCGAATGCCTGGGCCGACCCGAGCAAGCCGGGGTTGAGGAAGTCGAAGATCGACCACAGATCGAGAGGCCGGTTCTCGACCGGAGTGCCGGTCAGCGCGATCCGCACGCGCGCCTTCAGCTCCTTGACGGCGCGGGTCTGGCGCGCGCCGGGATTCTTGATGGCCTGCGCCTCATCGAGGATGGCGACGTCCCAGTCGGCGGATACGAGCGCAGGCTTGCGCAGCAGCATGCCGTACGTCGTGATGATCAGATCTGCATCTTCCGCCTGTTCCTCATGCGCCGATGGATGCTCCACCCGCATGCGCAGCGTCGGCGCAAACCGCGCGATCTCCGCGCTCCAGTTTCCCAGCAGCGACGCCGGCGCGACCAGCAAGCTTGGGCCCGGGGCCTGCCCCGCTTTCTTGCGCGCCAAGAGGAACGCAAGGACCTGCAATGTCTTGCCGAGACCCATGTCGTCCGCCAGGCACGTCCCGAGGCCCAGTCCGGCGGCGAACGAGAGCCATCGCACGCCGACTTCCTGGTACGGCCGCAGCTCGGCGCGCAGCTCGGAGCCGGGAAGGAGCTTTCCCAATGCGTCCGGGCTGCGCAGGCCGGCGAGGGCCTGTGCGAGCCAAGGGCCGGCGCTGACGCGCGACCAGCCGGCCACGTCCGGTTCCAGAGGCGAGGCTGCTTCGCCCTCGGCCCCAGCCAGGAACCGCATCGCCTCGAGGAGAGAGAGCCCACCGCCGCGAGCTGCGCGCTGCGCCTCCTTCCAGTGCGCGAGGACCTGCTCGAGCTTGTCCCGATCGATCTCCACCCAGCGTCCGCGAACCAGCGCGAGCCCATGGTCCTGCGCCGCGAGCGCCCTCCATTCCTTCTCGCTCAAGGGCTCGCCGTCGAGGGCGAGTCGGACATCGAAGTCGACCAGCGCATCGAGCCCCAGCCCGGCCGGCTTGCGCCCGCCCAGCTTCACTTCGACGCCCACGCGAGAGCGCTTCTTCCACCAGTCAGGAACGCGGACGACGATACCCGCTGCCTCGAAGGCGGGCACTTCGCGCAGGAACCGGAGCGCCTCGGCGGGTGTCCAGGCCAGGGTGCGGAACAACTTCCCGTTGTCGACCAACTCCTTGGCCAGCGCGCTCTCCTCCGAAGCGCGCTGCACGGGCAGCAGGAGGGAGAGGAGGGCGCTCTTGTCGGAGGCGAAGTCGCGCACGGCCTGGCCGAGCGGCCGGTGCTGCGGCTGGGCCCTGCTCGACAAGCGCGTCGTATAGGTGGCGAGGAACGCGAAGGGCCTTTCCTCGTCGGCCTTGTTCTCGGCCAGATGGAAGCAGACGCGACCGACCACGTTCCAGGCGGCGTGACGGTCCTTGAACCACTGCTCGAGCGAGGTGTCTCGCAGCTCGCTGCGCAGGGCGGCGTCCAGATCGCTCCAGAGAGCTTCAAGGGTCGCGGGGCGCAGGTATTCGCCACCGCACATTGGCGGTACCCGCGAGACCAGCCGAGCCAACTCGTCGGGTGGTGCTTGGATGCTGGCGCCCTCGGGAGCCGCGCACGCGCGGGCCAGAAAGAGGGCGCCCACGTCGCGGAAGAAGGCCACGCTCGGCGGCAACGTCTCGCCGGGATGGCGCGCCGCAAGTTGGAGGATGGCGAAGCCAGGCCCGTGGGCGAGGTCGGAAGTGAGCTCGCGCGCCAGCGCGGCCGGCGCGCAGCCTTCGAGTGAAGGCTTCGCGTCGAGGTGCACTGCGCCCGAGGGCGAGATCGCGAGCGCGAGCGGGATCAGGTCTTCGGCCACCGGGCTCGCTTATCATCGCCTCCTGACATGAAGGAACTGGTCGTCATCTCTCCGCTGAGCGATTGGACCTGCCGCGAGTGCCAGGGGAGCGGGGACCTGCTCGTGATGGAGGGGCCAGGACCGCTCTGCCTCGCCTGCGCGGAGTTGGACCATCTCGTGTTCCTCGGTCGCGGCGACGCCGCGCTCACGCGCCGGGCCAAGGCGGCGAGCAAGCTTTGGGCGGTGGTGATCCGCTTCAGCCGATCGCGCAAGCGATACGAGCGGCAGGGCCTTCTGGTCGAGGAGCATGCGCTCAAGAAAGCGGAGGCGGAATGCTTGGGGGACGCCGAAGTGCGGGCGAGGCGCAAGGCGCGCAATGCTGAACGTCGGGCCGACCAGGACGAGGCGCTGGCGCGGTCGATGGCGGACGGCATCCGGAGGCTCTTTCCGCATTGCCCGCCGGAAGAGGCGGAGGCCATCGCGCGGCATGCGACGCTGCGGAGAAGCGGCCGGGTCGGAAGGACTGCGGCGGCGAAGGAGATGGAAGAGCGACCCTTGGTCCTCGCGGTCGTTGCCGCCGTCCGTCATGGGTATACGCGATATGACGATCTGTTGATGAGCGGAATGGAGCGGAGCGAAGCGCGTGCCGCCGTGCGGGGCGAGGTGGATCGAATCCTGGCCGACTGGCGCGGCGGAGACTGAATCAACCGCGCAAGCTACCGAGTCGTCGCGCCGAATCGGGGATTCCCCGTCCCCGTAGCGCGGTCATCATCATCGAGTAGGATCGCGAGCGACGATCCGCGGCGACCGCGCAGACCGTGCTTCGAGAAGCACGCCCGGAGCACGGTCGTTGACAAGTACGTCGATGACGCGTGGGCCGCCTCCCCCAGGTCTCGGTCCCGATGCTTTGTGGCCGCCGTCCGCAAAGGGTGGTCCGACCGGACGAGCGCGACGCTGGTCGTCTCCGTGAGCACGGAGACGGCCTTCTGGGAGAAGACGATGCGACTGCTCTGGATTTGTGCGGTTTCGAGCGTGGCCTGCGCCACCACGACCCAGGCCAGGCCGCCGTTGAGCGCCGATCAAGTCGAACGGCTCGACCGGCAGGTCAAGGACCGCGTCGTGCGCGTCGAGCTGGCGTCGAATGCCGTCGCTCCCGCAGCGCTGGAGCTCCGGCGGATCGAGTTCGCGCCCGAGTTCCTCCGCGGCACCGCGGCGGACGGGCCGCGCGCCGTTCCGCTGCAGGAGGTCGCTTCGCTGAAGTGGCGGACCCGGGAAGTGGGCGCTGTCCTCGGGTTGCTCGCCGGCCCGCCCGCGGGCGCCCTCGTCGGGGCCGGTATCGGCGCCCTGCTCCCGCACTCCTGCGGGCCGGGATGCAACGACAGCGAGACGCAAGCATTGAACATGATCGGCGGTGTCGTCCTCGGAGGCCTGGCCGGGCTCGTCCTTGGCCCCGTCGTTGGCGCGCTCGTCAGGGGCGAGAGCCGAATCGACTTCGCACCCCGATCCCAGGACTTGCCATCCAGCCCGTCGGCACCCGCCGCGCCGAATCCAAACTTGAACGAGTGACTGGGCGATGCGGATCCGCGGCTGCGCCGCGTCTTCTCCGATCTGCCCGCGCAGCGCGTCGATCTGTGGCTGGTCGTGCACCCGGACGTCCAGCGCATCGGGCGCATCCGCGCGCTCATCGCGGCGCTGGAAGCGCGCTGCAAGGAAGCTGCCGCGGCGCTGCGGGGATGATCACCGCTTGGATCGGAGCTCCCAGGGCGGCGGCGTCATGCGCTCCTGCAGATGCTCCACGAAGGTCTTCACCTTGGGAGACAAGTTCCGGCTGCTCGGATACACCACCTGGACCCGCGTGGGCGGAGCGCTCCAGTCGGCAAGAACGCGCTCCAATCGGCGAGCCCGCAAATCCTCCGCGCAGTCGAACTCGGGAAGAAGGGCGATGCCCAGTCCGGCGGTCGCCACCGCATGAAGGACGTCCATGTCGGTGACCATGAAGCGCGCGGACACGGCGACTTGCACGGACGTGCCGGCTCGTTCGAGGCGCACCCCGGCGCCCCCATCGATGCCTGCGCCAAAGAGCAGGCAGTCGTGCTTCTTCAAGTCCTCGTGTGATCGCGGACGTCCACGTTTCTTGAGATATGCGGGCGTCGCGACGAGGAACCAGCCCACGGAGCCGAGGCTCCTCGCGATCAGGGTCGAGTCCGCGAGCGTTCCAACCCGGATGCCCAGGTCGAAGCGTTCCTCGACGAGGTCCACTTCACGCGCGGTGCAGAACAGATCGAGGCGGACTTCCGGGTAGCGCTCGAGGTAGTCGGCGACGATCGGGCCGAGGAAGGCGACGTTGACGGGGGCAGTCACGCGCAGGAGTCCACGAGGACGCTCTTGCAATCGGCTCACGGCGCGCTCGGCGTCTTCGATCTCGCCCACGATCCGCGCGCAGTACTCGTAGTAGGTGCGGCCGGCGTCGGTGAGGCTCAACTGGCGGGTCGTGCGCTGCAGGAGGCGCGACTTCAGCCGTTCCTCCAGGTCGGACACCTTCCTGCTGACGGTCGACTTCGGCATCCCGAGCTTCGCCGCCGCCCCCGTGAAGCTGCCTGCCTGCACGACTCGGGCAAAGACGAGCAGTTCGTTCAGATCCATGGGTTGCGAATTATTCCATGGGTGGAACAGTCAATCCAAATCAGACATCTGCTCCTATCAGCGGAACGATGCATCCATGGAGTCATGCTGGCCCGTCAGATTGAGCGACCTGTCCGCGAGATCGTGTATCGCACCCACGGACGCACGCATGGCCCCATCACCCGGCTGGTGAGCCCCTCCGACTTGGGCGAGCTCATCAAGCCCTTCGTCTTCCTCGATCACTTCGACTTCGACGGCGGCCGGACTCCGCCAGCACCGATGGAGCTCGGCTGGCACCCACACTCGGGCATCGCCACGGTGACCGTGATGTTCGACGGGTCGGTCCGCTACGCGGAGACGACCGGACGGGACGGCGTGCTGCCGGCCGGAAGCGTCGAGTGGATGCGAGCCGGGAACGGCGTCTGGCACACCGGCGCTCCCGAGCCGGGTCGCGTGAAGGGATTCCAGCTCTGGGTCGCGCTGCCGCCCGAGCTGGAAAACGCGGCCAACGCCAGTCACTACGTGATGCCCGAACAGGTGCCCGTCGAGGATCCCGTGCGGGTGATCCTGGGCGCGTACCGCCAGGCGAAGAGCCCGATCGCGGCGCCTCCGATGACCTACCTCGCCGTGAGCTTGAAGGCCGGCGAGCGTTGGTCGTACCAGCCTCCCCAAGGGCACACGGTGGGCTGGGTCGCCGTGCTCGACGGGGTGCTCCGGGCGTCTCCGCCCATTTCCAGCGGAGAGATCGCGATCTTCGAGCCCTCCGACGAGTCGATCGACTTCGTCGCCGAACGAAACACGAGGTTCGTACTCGGTTCGGCGGCCAAGCATCCGCATGATCTCGCCCTCGGCAACTACTCGGTGCACACGAGCGCCGAGGCGCTGCGCCAGGGCGAGGCAGAGATCCGTCGCATCGGCCAGAAGCTCCGCGCCGAGGGAATCCTGAGGCGCCGATGACAATGGCAAAGAGCATCATCACCGTCATCGGCGGAACGGGTCTGCAGGGCGGCGGCGTGGTGGAGGCGTTGCTCGCCCGGGGCGAGTTCAGAGTACGGGTGACGAGCCGGAATCCGGCGAGCGCGGCCGCGCGAGCGCTCGCCGCGCGAGATGTCGAGGTCGTCTACGGGGATTTGCTCGCCCCGAGCAGTCTCGTCGCTGCATTCGACGGCGCATACGGCGCATTCGTGGTCACCAATTTCTGGGAACCTGGTCAGGGCGAGCGAGAGGCCGAGCTCGGCGCGGCGGCCGTACGGTCCGCACGGGCGGCCGGGGTCGAGCACCTGATCTGGTCCACGCTGCCCGATGTCGAGAAGCTGAGCGGCGGGCGCCTCAAAGTGCTGCACTTCACCGGCAAAGCGCAGGTCGACGCCGCGGTTCGAAGCGCCGGTTTCGCCCGACACACGTTCGTGGAAGCACCCTTCTACTTTCAAAACTTCCTCACCTCGCTGGCACCACAATCGCTCCCGAACGGCGGCCGCGGCTGGGTGGTTCCCATGGATCCAACCAAACGCGTCATCCACGCGGGGGACGTCAACGAGGTCGGGAAGACCGCCGCCGCCGCCTTCAGCGCGCGCGGCAGATTGCCGGACGGCAGCGTCTTGGCCGTCGCGGGCGGCGTCTACTCCTGGAACGATTTCGTCGGCACGCTCAAGGCACTCGGGCACGACGTGGAAGTCGTGCAGGTCCCGGCCGAGACTTATGACGGCCTCTTTCCCGGCGCACACGAGATCCGGGAGATGTTCCAGTACTTCGAGGAGCACACGTACTTTGGCCCGCGGCACGAAGCCCATATCGCTGCGGCCAGGGCGCTCGTGCCGGGCGGCTTCACTACGTTCGCCGATTGGGCGCGCACCCACATGAAGCCGATTGCTGGTGCTTCCGTCCGCGATCGATGATCAACGATCAACTGCATGGCCAACCTCGCTCGCGCGTACGTCGCGTCGGGCCAGAAGAGCGAAGCGGTCAAGCTGCTGGGCGATCTGAAGAATCGCTCGACGCCTGGCGATCCGAATGCATCGGAAATTGCCGTGATCTATGCAGCCCTCGGGGAAACCGATCCGGCGTACGAGCGCCTCGAAGCGCGAGTCCGAGCGCAAGGGATCGAAGCCCGGCCGGAGCAAGACGCTCGCAAAGCACTCCGGAGAGCGGAGGATGTACATGAGCGAGGGGGATATCCCCCGGGCGCGCCATGTACGAGCTGTACAGAGTCGGCCCGGGCGATACCCCTACCCGACTTGTACAGAACCGGGTCGGGAAAGGCCCGGAGCGGACATGTACGAGCTGTACAGAGGCGGCCCGGGCGATACCCCTACCCGACCCGTACACGCTTCGTACGCCTTTTCGAGCCATTGCATGGCTTGATCCAGGTCCCCCAATTGTGCGCGAGAGGAAAATTGGGGTCCATCTCGATCGTCTTGAGAGGGAAGGACAGATAAGGGCAGTTCCGTCGCCTTCCTCCCGCCTCGCCGGTCCGACTTCTCACCCTTCCAGAGCGCCGCCGGGGCCTGCAGCCCCCGCCGCGCAGGGGAACGTTTCCGCGGTGGCGCGCGCGCTCGGCAAGGACCGGGTCCAGATCCAGCGCTGGTAGAGGCGACTGGAGATGGACCCGCGTGCCTTTCGCCGCTGATTGCGCCCGCTCTGCGGACCGTCAGAAATTCAGGCAATGCGCAGTACATGAAGGTCTTGTAGATCTTGTCGGCATAGACCCGCAGGACCGTGCCGCCTGTGTATTGTGCAGACGGCTGACGCCGGTTCAGCGCATCGCCCGTGCTGTTCGTTGTGCTGCGAGAATCTGCGGAAAATCGGCAGGGTCAATGTTCCCATAGGGTGCTGTTCAAGAAGAAACCGGACGAATTCCGGTGGGCGCTGCGCTACGCCTGCCGGCGCCAAGGGCTGCCGCACCTTACCCCGAACGACCTGCGGCGCACGTACGGCACCTGGCTGCGCGCCTCGGGCGCGCGGCTCGAGAACATCGCACCGACAATGGGCCATGTCGATACCCGCATGCTGCAGCGGATTTACGACGGCACGACCGCGGACCAGCTGGGCGCCCTCCTCGCCGCGGACTTGGACACAGTTTGGCCAGATGCAACGAGACAGAATGATGCCAGTGAGACAAGTGGGACGCCCGATCCGCAGAATCCCTCCGAAAAAGTGCCCAGGGGCGGAATCGAACCACCGACACGGGGATTTTCAGTCCCTTTAAGCCCGTCGAGAAGACTGTAGCTTCCCTCTGGGGACGTCCGTCAACCACGCTCCAAGGTCCGTCAAGGCGGGTACGCCGAAGCACGGTCATGCACGGTTCCTCCGCCAACTCGACGGCAGCAGGCGATACGCTTACGATGGAATCACGATGGATGCCCCTGAGCGGGCCAACGACTGGGAGGCAACGGCGGAGACGCTGGTCGCTCTGGGCGCTCCGTTGAGCGGCTGGAGACCGAACCGGCGCCTCGCTCCGGAGACAGCTCTTGCCTTAGCGCTCCGATTCGCCAGCACAGATGCTTCGCTCCTGCGCTCGCTCCCTATCGTGTTGGCTCGCACGTGGCGAGAACTCGATTGGACCAAGCTGGAAAACGGCGCGCGGGCTCAGGACTCGCTGGCTCTCCTCGGAATGCTGACGGAACTGACGGCATCGCTCGCCGGGCTCAAGGAGCTCGGCGAGAAGGCGCGACGGTGGTGGCGCCCGCCGCGCGAAACGCGTCACCTCTTCCGCCCCAGAAACGACTTCGACAGGGAACTCGCCGAGCACCGGACGCCCCCAGTGGCGAGGAAGTGGGGGTTCCTCATGAACATGGGGGAGGATTCTTTCCGGGCCCTCTACGAGCGGCATGCCGGCAAAGCTTGAAGCCTCGGCACTCTTCGAGTTTCTCGGACGCGTCGATCGCGAGCTGGCCGCTCCCTCCATCATCTTCCTGATCGGCGGAAGCGCGGTTTCGATCATCGACCCTGCGCACTCGACCAGCGATGTCGATCTTCTCTCGCCCGGCTCGGTAGAGTTCGACGCGGCAGTTGCGCGACTCGGTGCTCGCGGCGAGCCCGTGCTGCCCATCCAGGTCGTCGGCATCGCGGAGGGGCCCGAGGGTCTCGAGGAAAGAGCTCAGAAGATTGCCCTCGAAGGAGCCACGCAACTCACGGTGCTTGTTCCCGAGCGACACGACCTGGCGATCATGAAGCTCGCGCGCGGGTACGAGCACGATCTGCAAGCGCTCGAAGATATCCACCGCCTGCACCCCTTCGAAGTGGAGACTCTCGTCGCTCGTTACGAGGCGACCGAGGTCGTTGGACCACGCCGGCGGTTCGCTCTGGCGCTGCTGGATCTCATCGCGCGCCTTTTCGGCGACGACGAAGCAAACAAGCGTCGCCCTCTCCTCGACAAGCTTGCTTGGTAGTCCTGAACGGGCGAAGAGATGCGCACCTTTCCTCTGGAAGCTGCGCAGCGTGAAGAACAGCTCGGGCTTCTTTCGAGCCGGGCGCCCACTCCATGGAGCACCGCGGGCCAACTTCTCTATCGGCACTGATGCCTCGTAGAGCGAGCCGCCGGCGTCCAGGCCAGGAAGCGGAACACCCGCCCGATGTCGCTCAGCTCGCTCGACTATCTCGAGGCAGACGTGTTCGTGACTGAAGACCGGACGGTGGACAATTCGAGAGCACCCCGGGGGCTGTCCCGTCGCGGAGCTTCGTGGCGCCGCGCCATCGCGCGGTACCGAAACCCGTGACGGGTCTAGCCTACCGCCCGGATCGCGGGCGCCGCCGGGACCAGCCGCGACCGCGCATTCCTCTCGAGGTGCGACTCATGCCACGCCAGGTTCATTACCTGGTGCAGCGGCACCCAGGCATCGGCGCCGTCCGCGCGTGCAACCCGCAAGCAGAGCGACGGATTGGGCACGTAGTGGCCGCGCGCTTCGCGGATCCAAAGCTGCCGGTTGGGCGCGTATGCGCTGCCCGGCTCGTTGCGGGCGAGCAATCCGTTGACGTAGAGGCGCCGCTTTCGCGCCGGCTTGATGACCACCTCGGGAAAGACCGCGAACGGCTTGCGAAGGAAGAAATCGCTCGTCACTCCCTCGCGGCGGCCGGCGCGGGACTGATAAAGCTCGTCGAAGCGGGCGAGGAACGTGGAGAAGAAGAAGAACTCGCCCATCTCCCGGCCGATCTGGAGCAGGCGCCCCGACGCCTCAACGTCGAAGGAGGCAGGGGCGACCAGGTCGAAAACGGTCCCGAAGACGGTGGTGGCATATGTGGAGTCGCGATAGGCCCGGCGCAGCGCCCAGTGCAGCGCGGCGCGGCCGGCGTGGTCGCGCGCCTCGAGGCTCGCGCCGCGCCCGAGCAGCGCCTCGACCAGCGGCACGTTGCCGGCGAAGGCGGCGAGCATCAGCGGCGTGAGGCCCTGCGGCGTGGCGTAGTCGACGCCGTACTGCTCGGTCCGCGCGAGCACCTCCTTGAAGTTCTTCCCCTCGAAGCCCTCAAAAACGCGCCGGGCGATCCGCGCGCGTTGCGCCTCGTACTGCCTCGCGGGTTCGAACCGACCCTCCCCGGCAAGGCGATGGGCGACCAGCTTCTCCTCGTGGAAGCAGGCCAGCTCGAAGAGCTGCTGTTTGGCCTTGTTCGACACGCTCACAGGCGCCAGCGCCTTGTCGGCGAGCGCGCGCAGGTTGGCGTCATGGAATACCGTCCAGGGGACGGGCCGGAGCTTCAGCATCTGTTCGCGGATGGCCTCGGCCTGCTCCTGCTTGCCCTGCGCCTCGAGCCGGTGCGCCTCCCGCTGCCACTCCTCAGCCGACGATTTCTCCGCCTGCACCGAGGCGGCGCTCTCCGGCCGTCCAACGCCGAGCAGCTCGAGCACCGGATGCCCGAGATCGTCTTCCACCAGGATCACCTGCCCGACCGCGCGGGTGAGCGCCACATAGAGCGCGTTGACGAAGAACTTGTACAGCTCGAGCGACCGGTCGCCCTTGTCCTTCGCCCGGCGATACTCGAGCGAGTCGCCGACCAGGTCCTGCGCCCCGACGCCCTCGCATAGCTCGGCGAAAAGCCGCCGCTCGGAGGAGAGGAGGCGGTAGACGATCACCGTCTCGTACTCGAGGCCCTTGGCCTCATGGATGCTGAACACCAGCGGCGTGCGCAGCTGTCTGCGCGCGTCCGCCTTGTCCTCGTCGCGCAGGACGATGACCGCCACCTTCGTCGACTGGCGTGTCTTCTCGTCCAGTTCCTTCACCGCCGCGCTCGCGGTCGCGAAAGCGGTCACCGATCCTTCCACACCGGCGAGCGGCCGCATCAAGAGATTCGACTCCCGGTCGATGGAACCGAATCTCGCGTGCTTGAGCCGCAGCACCCGGTTGGCCGCCTGCGTGACGGCGTCGCTGTTGCGGTAGCTGACGTCAAGCAGGTGTACGTCGGTCTCGTGCGCCGCGCCCAGCCCGCGCCAGAAGAGGCTCTTCACCTTGGACCAGGAGAAAAAGTTCGGGTGGACGATCTGGTTGGCGTCCCCGGCGATGACGAACTGCCCCGGAGCCTTGAGCGACCGGAGCACGAGCGAAAGCTGCACGTTGGTGAGGTCCTGCACTTCGTCGACCGCAACGAAGTCGTAGACCGGCTCCATCTTCGCCAACCAGGCATGGGCGACGAGGTTCGGCTCGTACAGGTCCTCCGAGACGAGCCAGGCGCGGTAGCGTTCGAAGAGGTCGAAGAGGACGGCCCGCTGCTCCACGTCGAACATCGACCGGCGCACCCCGAGGCCGAGATACGCCTGGCGCGAAAGCGGCCCCTCGGGCTCGGCGGTGAGCACGCCGCGCAGCTCCTCGAAGGCCTGGTGGGCGTCTGCGAACCTGATCTTCTGCCGGTGGCGCTCGAAGAAGGCGACAAAATCACGGAACGTCACCGGCCGGCCCTCGGGCACTCCCACGGTCTCGAGCAGTTGGCGGTAGTTGAGGAAGTCGGCCTCCTGATCCTCCGGCGCGCCGTCGAAGGCGACATAGAGCGCGCGCGAGGTCTCGGCGAGCCACTTCGATTCGGTGACGTAGGCGATGCGACCAGGCATCTGCCGCAGCCGCTGCAGGAGCAGCGCCGTCTTCCCGCTCCCGGCCGAGCCGACCAGCACCAGCGGGGGCCGGTGGCGGAGCGCGGCGTCCTGCAGGTCGTCGAAGGAGAGCGGCTTGTCGAGGTGGTGGAAGACGGGCCGGGTGGGATGAAGGTAGCGGAGGGGCCGCGCCTCCGTTGCCTGCGGCGGTTCCGAATCTTCCAGTTTCGCCTCGTCGACCGGCGCGCCGCGCAAGAAGCGGGAGCGGTCGTAGGCGTGCCCGCGGATCACCTCGAGCGCGAGGCACGCCCTTTCGCCGCGGTGCTCGGCGAACATGAGGAGGAGCCGCGAGCTGTCGTCGAGCCTGGCCCGGTAGAACCCGCCCACGCCCAGCTTCTTCACGTCGGGGGAACGGAAATCGTCCCGCTCGATGGCCGCGCGCACCTTCTCGACCTTGTCGGCGAGCTCGCCGGGCGCCAGGCCGTGGTAGGTGAGAAAACGCACCAAAGGCTCAGGTACCACAGAGCGGAACCGCGTACCATCGGTTCGATGACGGTAGAGAATCAGCGCCTCGTACGCAGCGCCAACTCAGCTCCCCGTGAGACACGTATCGATCGAGGCGGGATGGCCGGGACTCTCGATGAGCCGAAGCAGGGCGCCGGCGTCGACGCGCCGCCGAAACCGGAGGACAAGGGCCCCGGGAGGTAAGTCGCCATCGGCGCAATCTCGCTCTTCGTCGATACAGAGGATGAGATTGGAGAGGCCCGCTGCGCGGTACGACGCCAGTTTGCGCGCGAGGTAGTCGGGTGTCCAGAATCCCACCAGCTCGAGGAGCCAGCGCCGCGAGGGATCCACGCGATGCTGAAGCGCAAAGTCCGGGAACACGAGCGTATCACCCGCAGCTACCGGCTCGGGCTCGCGCACAACGTCCCAGTCTGGAGCCGCCCGCCGAAAGTCGCGCGCGAAGCGTTCCTCCAGGCGGCTGTCGTAGGCCCGCGGCTCGCCGCCTGGAAAGATCGGATCGCCCGAGCGGAGTTCCAGCGCGAGAGATCTTCCCTGGAGCAAGCAGACGGCGTGCAGGCGAAAGCTCTTGCACCAAGCGAGCTGCGGCACGAGGTTGGCGAGCGTCCGTCCGTAGAGAAGCGTCCGTCGAAAGAGAGAGAGCGGCCCCGAGAGCTCCAGTGCCGCTACTTGAGGCTGCCCTCGTCGCGTCACGATACAGATGAGGCCTCGGAGCTTGGCGTGGCGCACGAGCGCCCTCGAATTTCCTTCGGCCTCGACGGTCACCGCGGTCGCACGGAGAAGGAGAGCCTGGGCCAGCAGCAAATTGGTTCGCAGCGCGAGTTGGCCGGGACAGAGCGGCTCCTCCAGGGGAGCCACGAGACTCTCTCCCGGAAGATCGGAGAACAAGGAGTCGCTGAGCTCCTCCGGTGTCACGCGCAGCGAGGCCGCCACCGAGGCCAGCACGCCGTCGCTGCAACTCGGAGAACGGGCGGCCTCTCCGAAGAGCTTGGCTCGCGCCATCCGGGCGGGGACCGCCGAGCGGCGCTGGATTCCTTGGAGCCCCAGGAGGACATGGCTCGCCAGCGTTCGCTTCCCAGCCGGACTCGCGCATGGCAGAGGTTCGCGCAAGCGCTCTTCCAATTCGCACATGCGGCGACCCACGAAGCGTTCGCGCTCATCGACGAGCGCGCGCAACCAGGGCAGGTCGTTATCCAATAGGAAATGGGGCACGACCTCGTCCCCGCGGACGCTAAATCTGAGCAGTGACCCGGGAAGCAAGGCCTTCACGCCTCCTTCGCGCCTGCGCGACCTCCATCGTCCTGCGCGAGACCAACTCGTAGACGAGAGCCCGTTTTCCTGGCGCTGGCCGGAGCAGGCGACCGACGCGTTGGAGATGCTCGCGCTCGCCGAGCGTTCCGCCAACGACGATGGCCACGCCTGCGTCTGGGACGTCGAGCCCTTCATTCAGCACTCTAGCGGATACCAGGGCGCGGAGCTCGCCAGTGCGAAAGCGGGCGAGGACGTCGTGGCGCTCCTGAGCGCCGATATCACAGGTGAGCGGCATGATGAGGTGCGCGCGGGCGATCGCGTACGCGCTCTCGTTGTCAGCCGTGAACACGAGCGTCCGCGAGCCCTGATGGCGATTCAGCAACGATCGAAGGGCCTGTCGCTTAGCGGAGGTGAACGCGAGAAGCTTGCGCGCCTGACGAAACGCAGAAAGGGCGCGCCATCCCTCCGCACTACGGGCCGCGGCGCGCGCGAAGTCCTGCCAACTGCCCTCCGGCACGAGGCGGCGGAATTGAACGAAGGCTCCTCGGAAGACGGACATCAACTCTTCGTAGGTCCTGCGCTCCCCATCCGTGAGATCGAGATGAAGAGTGATGGCGTCGAAGCTCGCCAGGAACCGTCCCGCGAGGTCGGCGACGGCGAGTTCGTAGACAGGCGGCCCGATCAACTCGGCCAGCCGGGCAAGTGAAGAACCCGGTCGAGGAGGCGATGCCGTCAGCCCCAGCCGCGCGTTCGCGATCGACATCTCCAGCGCCTCGTCGCGCAACCCGGAACCGAAATGATGGGCTTCATCGATCACGAGGAAGTCGAATCGATTCCCCAGCCGGTCCATGTGCCGGTACGCGCGCTCGAAGGTGGCTACCGTCACCGGCGAAAGGTCGCGGAGGCCATCTCCAAAGCATCCGACCTTGTCGGCGTAGACGGCGCGAATCTCTCGGAGCCATTGCTCAAGGAGAACCCGAGTCGGTACCAGGCAAAGCGTGCTCAATCCGGTCTTCGCCATCGCCGCCAGGGCGACGCGCGTCTTTCCGCTCCCGGTCGGCAAAACGACGAGCCCTCGCCTCCCGCTCAGCTCCCAGGCGCAGAGAGCTGCTTCCTGATACGGCCGCAGAGCGACGGCAGACCAGTCGCCAGGCGCTGTGAGGAGACCGCGCGGGTCCTGCGATCGCGCAGGGTCCAAGAATGGAACCCCGTCCCAGAATGGGACCCCTCGTCGACTGAGATCCTTCACCACTTCGACGTACCGACGAGCGGGCGCTCGATATGCCTTTACACGGGGATCCCAGAGGAGGCCGCGCACATCGGCGAGGTCGACGTCTTGCGGCGGGTCCGGAATCAACACGGTGCCGCGATCGAACACGAGCCTCATGGAAGACGTGCTCCAGCAACAAGAATGCCAAGTTGCGCAGTAGGCGTTCTCCGAGGAACTGGAGCCTGTACCGCTTGGCTACCCGCGACTTGCACCACTTTCAGGGCGGTCGGGCTCCGCGGAGGGCGCCGCTTCGAGCTGATGATCCATCTGCGGCGCCCCGTTCGTCGCGGGAGTGACGGCATCACGGCCTCAAGGCCGAGGAGCTCAGTCGGTCTAGGAATCCGCGCAGCATCGGGCGCGCACAACGGCGCGGCGGCGTTCTCTGCCGGCAGTCCAACGAAGAAGGGACAAAGCGTCCCCGCGTCGGTTCACCGCAAAACAGCCGATCAGGACCCGATCTCGACGCCGAAACCGACCCGCGCGAAGCACGGTCTGCGATACTCAAGCGATCGCAGTGTCGAGAGGACCTGCCTGATTCTGGTGACTTGTTGGTGCCCAGGGGCGGAATCGAACCACCGACACGGGGATTTTCAGTCCCCTGCTCTACCGACTGAGCTACCTGGGCCTGCCGGGGCGCGTCTGTATGCCGCACGGGAGCGGGCCGGTCAAGGACTTCGCCCGGACCGCCCCCTGAATCAGGACTTCGGGCTACTCTAGGATCCGCCGTGAACCGATCGGTGCGCACCTTCCGGACGGTGCTGGCGGTGTTGTGCGTCGTCGCCGTCGCGCTGGTCGGCCTGCTCGACTACGTCACCGGGCCCTGGGTGTCGTTCGCGCTCTTCTACGTCCTGCCGGTGCTGGCCGCGGCGTGGTGGCTGGGGCGGGGGCCGGCGCTGGCGACGGGGATGGCGGCAGGCATCTTCTGGTTCGTGGCGGAAGCCTGGGGCCACCGGGGCGAGCCCACCCGCGCGCTTCTGTGGAACTCCATCAGCCGCCTCCTGATGCTGCTGGCGATGGGGACCATGACGGCGCGCATCCGGGGAGATCAGAGACGGCTGCGCTCGGCCAACCGGCGCCTGGCCGAGCTGCTCGGGGACGCCGAGCGGCTCGCCCGGACCGACCCGCTCACCAGCCTGGCCAACGCGCGCGCCTTCACCGAGCGGCTGCGGCAGGAAGTGGCCCGGGCGCAGCGCGAGGGGACTCCGCTGTGCCTGGGATACGTGGACGTCGACAACCTGAAGACCGTCAACGACGCCCAGGGACACGCGGCCGGGGACGAGCTCCTCCGCGAAGTGGCGCAGGCGATCCGCCAGTCGGTGCGCGCCAGCGACGTGGCGGCGCGGCTGGGCGGCGACGAGTTCGCCATCCTCTTCGTGGGGATGCGCCAGGACGCCGCGGAAGCCGCGGCCCAACGCCTGCTCGAGCGGCTGAAACAGCTCGACGGGCTGCACCCCGGTCTCCACCTGGGGGCGAGCATCGGCGTGGCCATGTACGGCGCTCCTCCGGAGACGGCCGAGGAGATGATCCGTGCGGCGGATGCGGCGATGTACGACGCCAAGCAGCGGGGCAAGGGACGCGTCGTTCTGTGGGAGGGACCTCCGAAGGAGGCGGCGGCGCCGGCGCGACACTGACCGGCGGTTTCCTCGCGCCGTGAATGTCGACGGCACCGGGGAGGTCGACTATGCTGCCCCGCCTTTTGACGTCCGAGCTGGAGGCCTAGACCGGCATGCCAATCGCTCTCTGTCTGCTGCTCGCACTCGCCGCCGCTCCCCAGCGGAGCGCACCCGTAAAGCCCGCTCCGGCCACCGCGCCCGCCAAGGCCTTCCCCTTCCCGACCGAGACGCACGTCCTCCCCAACGGGCTGCGGCTGGTGCTCATCCCCTACGACTCGCCGGGCCTGGTCGCCTACTACACGCTGATGCGGGTCGGGAGCCGCAACGAGCCCGAACCCGGCCGCTCCGGCTACGCGCACTTCTTCGAGCACATGATGTTCCGCGGGACGAAGGCGCACCCCGCCAACGACTACAACGCGACCGTCACCCGGCTGGGCCTCGACACCAACGCGTACACCGAGCTGGACCAGACCGTGTACCACCTGTACGGGCCGGCCAAGGCGCTGCCCACGATCATCGACTACGAGGCCGACCGGTTCCAGAACCTCGACTACACCGAGGCGCAGTTCAAGACCGAGGCGGGGGCCATCCTGGGCGAGTACGCGAAGAGCGCCTCGGACCCAGAGGAAAAGATGACCGAGGTGCTGCAGGACACGGCCTTCAACCGGCACACCTACAAGCACACAACCATCGGCTTCCTCGCGGACATCAAGGCCATGCCCGGCGGCTTCGAGTATTCCCGTGAGTTCTTCCGGCGCTACTACACGCCGGACAACGCGACCGTCGTGGTGGTGGGCGACTTTGACAAGGCGGACACGCTCGCGCACCTCACCAAGGCGTACTCGGGTTGGAAGGGGAAGCTCGATCCCGCGCCGATCGCGCACGAGCCGCGGCAGACTTCCAGCCGGAGGGCCTCCGTGGCGTGGAACGCGCCCACCATCCCGCGCCTGTACATGGCCTGGCACGGGCGCGGCGCCGACGACGTGCACACGGCCGCGGTGCAAAGCGTGCTGGCACCCTACCTGTTTGGCGAGGCCAGCGCCGTCTATCAGGACCTGGTGCTCAAGCGGCAGATCGTGGACAGCATCTCCCCCCAGGACGGCGTGAGCCGCGACCCGTTCCTGCTGGGCGCGCTTCTCCGGGTGAAGGACGAGAAGAACCTCCGCCCCGCCGAGCTGGTGGTGCTGCGCGAAGTGTCGAACCTGGCCCGGGGGAAGATCGACGCCTCGCGAGTCGCGGCGATCAAGTCCAACGTGCGCTATTCGATCATCGCCGCGCTCGACAAGCCCGACTCCATCGCCAACGCGCTGGTGGAGTACACCTCGCTCACCGGCGACCTCGACTACCTGAACGCGCTGGCCCGCGAGATCGACTCGGTGACGCCGGCCATGCTGCAGGAATACGCCCGGCACGGTTTCCTGGACTCGAACCGGACCACGGTGACGCTCACCACCCAGGCGGCGCGCCCGCAGCGCAAGCCCGCGGCGAAGACGGCCAAGGGAGGTGGGCGGTGAGGCGTCTCGCCTGGGCCCTCTTCGCCGCAACGCTCGCCTGCAGCCACACCGAAGACCGGGTGAAGGACGAAGGCCTCGCGGCGAAGCCCCGCTCGAAGGTCGCCGACGAGGGGACGGAGCATCCGCCGCCGGGCTCCCCGGCCGACGTGCGAACGGCGGCCGAGTCGCCGGCGACCGGCGGCGAGACGCGGGTGATCGCGCAGCCCGCCAGCCAGAAGCCGATGGTCACCATCGCGCTGCGGTTCGCGAGCGGCGCCGTGGACGATCCCAAAGGCCAGGGGGGAATCACCGCCCTGGCCGCGCGGGTGATGTCGGAAGGCGGGACGCAGTCCCTCGACGCGAGGTCCCTGATCCTCGCCTTGTTCCCCATGGCGACCTCGATCGACGCGCGCGTGGACAAGGAGCTGACCACCTTCTCCGCGACCGTCCACCGAGATAATCTCGAAAGGCTCCTCCCTATTCTCGTCGACGTGGTGGCGCACCCGCGCTGGGACCCGCGCGAGTTCGCCCGCCTGCGCGACGCCGCCGTGATCGACGTGGAGAAGCGCCTGCGCCAGGGGGACGACGAGAACCTGGGAAAGGAGGCCCTGGCGGAGCTGATCTACCGCGGCCATCCCTACGGGCGGCTCACCGAGGGCCACGCCGCGGATCTGAAGTCGCTGACGCTGGACGACGTGAAGGCGCACGCCGCCAAGGTCTTCACCGCCGACCGGCTCACGGTGGGCGTCTCCGGCGGCTACCCCCAGGGGCTGCCGGAGCGGGTGGCGGCCGCGCTTTCGGGCCTGCCCAAGGCGGGGCCGGAGCACGCGGCCATTCCCCAACAGCAGCCGCATGGGCCGCGATATCTCTTGGTCGAGAAGCCGGGCGAGGCCACCGCCATCTCCTGCGGGCTGCCCTGGGCGCTGTCGCGCAAGGACCCGGACTGGCCGGCCCTGTCCGTCGCGCGCAGCGCGTTCGGCGAGCACCGGCAGTTCAACGGACGCCTCATGCAGCGGCTCCGCGAGCAGCGCGGCCTCAACTACGGAAACTACGCGTACATCGAGCATTTCCAGCAGCAGGGCGGCAATGCCGCCACGGCCCAGCTCGGGCGGGCGCGGCACCAGCAGGACTTCACCATCTGGATCCGGCCGGTGCAGAACGAGAACCGGCTGTTCGCCCTGCGCGCGGCGATCTACCAGCTGTCGCGCACCCTGGGGGACGAGCCGTTCGCCGAGGACGAGGTGCAGCAGACCAAAGGGTTCCTCGACGGCTATCTCCTCCTCTACGACCAGACCGATGCGCGCAAGCTGGGCTACGCGCTGGACGGCGACTTCCTCGGCCAGCCAGACTTCCTGCCGAAGTGGCGCGCGGCGGTGAGCGAGATGACCGCGGCGGACGTGAACGCGGCGTGGAGGAAGTGGGTGAAGCCGGACGGGCTGGAATGCGTGCTGGTCGGCCCCGGCATGGACGAGGTGAAGCGCGCGCTGTTCTCGGACGCCGAGACCCCGATGCACTACCAGAAGGACGCACAGGGGAACGTCCCGGAGAAGCCGGCCGCGCTGCTGGAAGCGGACAAGGCCGTGAACCGCACCTCGTTCGGCGCGCACGGCGACCAGGACGTGGCGATCGTCCCGGTCGAGAAGATGTTCGAGTAGCTCCTAGTTCACCGCGTCCCTGGCCCGGCGGACCACGCGGGCCTGGGCGACGGCGCGACGAACGCGCGTCTTCTCCTGCTGCTTCCTCTCCTGGGCCATGGCCAGCCGGTGGATCTCCTGCACGTGCTCGTCGGCCACCTGGCAGGCGATCTGCGAGGTCTGGCCGTGGCGCTGCTCCAGCTCGCCGTAGACGGCCAGCTTGGATCCCTCCTCGTGGAGCTCGGATTCGAGTTGATCGAGCGTGGCGAGGATCCGCGCGGAGCGCTCCAGGGCCTCCGAGGTCCTCGGCCCGGCATCTTCCCTCGCGCACGCAGCAAGAAGCAGTGCCACCCCCAACCCCAACGCCCGGCGCCCCATGGCCCCCTCCACGTCCGGTAGGGTGGGGAGCAGCCGTCGACGCGGCAAGATGTGTGGAAAAAATTACTCACGAGTGAGCGGCGTCACGCGAGCCGATCAGGACTGGGGGATGGCCTTCAGCACGGCCTTGCCGCCCTTGATCACGACCTTGAACTCGATGTTTCGCGCTTTGTGGCGCGCCATCAGCTCGGGCACCTGGGCGCGGATGCGGCTGGCGATCGCCTCGTAGGTGAGTCCGGCAGTCGACTCGCCGGTGCGCTGACGTGCGACGAGGTAAGTGTCGTACAGCTTGCGGATCATCTGGTCCGAGAGCTGGGGCGACGACGCGGCCGCTTGGGCGGGCTTCTGGTCGCCGCGGCGCGCGTTCCGCAGCTTGGCCTTGTACACGTCGCGCTTGTAGGTGCCTTCTTCGATCTCGCGCAGGGTGCGATCCCACATCCGCTCGAAGGAGATCAGCTTCGCGAACAGCGTCTGGATGCGGAACTTGAGCGCGGTGTTCTTCACCGTGGTCGTCTTCAAGAGCCGCATCTTCTCGGAGACCTGGCGCCGCTGCGCCTCGGGCGGGCGCCGATCGATGCCCAGGAAGTACTTCTCGTAGAGCACCTGCAGGCCGATCATGGCCTCGTCGAGCTGATCGAGGTCCTCGGCGAGCTTCTCCTGCGGAAGCTGCTGGGTACCGGTCAGTGCGGGCACGCGGCGACTCTACCAAGGACGCGGCCGGGGGCGCAGGATGCGCCGAGGTGCGGGATCAGGCGGCGGCGGGCTCCACCCTCCCACCCGCGCGGCGGGCGAGGAGGAGATACAGCCCCACGCCGAGGGCGAAGATGCCCACGCTGATCAGCTCGCTGGTGGAGAGGTTCCACCAGGCGCCGCGGGCGAGCGGCCCCAGGAAATTGAACACCCGGCCGCGCTCCTCGTCGCCTCGCAAGGTCTCGATCAGGGCGCGCAGCGGGGCGTACAGGACCAGGTAGAGCGCGAGCAGCTCGCCGTGGAAGCGCTTGCGCGGGCGCCACAGCGTGAGGGCGACGAAGATGGCCAGCTCGCCGAGCGACTCGTAGAGCTGAGTGGGATGGATGGGCAGCGTGTGTGCGGCGCCGAACGGGATGGCGTGGCTCGCCAGCTGGCTCTGGTAGGCGAGCGCCTCGGGCGGAAAGCGCGCCGCCCAGGGCAGGTGGGGGTCGCACGCGGCGCCCCAGCAGCAGCCAGCCGCGAAGCATCCCAGCCGGCCGATGGCGTGGCCGATGGCGACCGAGGGGATGATGGCGTCCGCATAGGGGAAGAACGACATCCGGTGCCGGCGCATGTACCAGATCGAGACGAGCACGGCGCCGATGAAGCCGCCGTAGAAGACCAACCCGCCTTTCCAGAAGGCGAAGATGCTGCCCGGATCGTTCGCGTAGTCCTGCCAGTTCACGATGATGAACAGGACGCGCGAGCCCACCATCGCGGCGAGCAGGATCCAGAAGCACAGATCCATCACGCGCTCGCGGTCCAGGCCCGCGCGGCGCGCGGTTCGCCCGGCGAGCTGCATCGCGACCAGGAAGGCCGTCGCGACCAACAGGCCGTAGGTGTGCAGGGGAATGACCAGCGGCCGAGTCAGGTGGAGCAGGTCGTTGTTGTCAGGGTCCGCGAGCTTTCGCACCGCGAAGTAGACGACGGCCGCCGTCCCGCCTGCCCAGAGGGCGCCCGCCTGGAGGGCCTTCGTCCAGGAGTCCCCGGCTACTCGCGCCGCGCGCACCTGCCAGCCAGCGGACAGCAGCGCGAGAACGACCAGCGCCAGAGGCGCCCACCAGGGTTGCACCACGATGTTGGCGAGAACGGGGAGCATGGCCTCTTCCTAACCGGCCGTCACGCGGAAGGCTTCCCCGCGCCGTCCGCCGCCGGCTTGCGGGCGAACAGCATCTCGAGGACCAGCATCACCAGCCCGACGGTGATGGCGCTGTCGGCGATGTTGAAGGTGGGCCAGTGCAGATGTGGCCGCTGCCAGAACGGATCGTTCAAGTGCCAGTCGATGAAGTCGATCACGTATCCGCGGAGCACCCGGCAGACGGCGTTCCCCAGGGCCCCGCCGAGCACCAGCGCGAGAGCCACCTGGAGGTAGCGCTGGTGGATCTCGAGCCTGCGGTAGTAGCTGAAGATGAAGATCACTGCCGCGAGGCTGATCAAGTGGAAGAGGGGCACGCGGAACTTCTCGCCCGAGCGGGAGAGGAACCCCCAGGCGGCGCCGCGGTTCTGCGTGTACTGGAACTGCCAGAAGCTCCGCACCACCTGGACCTGGCGGCCGTCGGAGAGCCCGCGCTCGAGCAGGTCCTTCTGGGTGAGGAACGCCTTCACCTTGTCCGGGAACGTCCGCGCTCGCGCGACCTGGAAGGTGTAGGTCAGGTGCTCGACGGCGAGGTACTTGGTGACCTGATCGGCGATCAGGATCGCCCCGGAGATCAGCGCGAGCAACGTCCACTTGCCCAAGGGCCCGTTCACTCAAGCCTCCCCGGCCACCGCCCGCTTGCAACGCCGGCACAAGCACGGTTCGCCCGCCACCTCGGCCAGCGCGCGCCAGCAACGCTCGCACGACCGGTGCGGGCTCCGCCTCACCTCGGCGGACAGCGTCTCGCCGGGCTCGATCCGCACCGTCGCGGAGAGGAACAGGTCGGCGAGCTGCGCCTCGTATTTCTCCGCCACCTCGCGCAAGACGGCCGGCTCGGGCGGCAGGCGCAGGACGACGTCGGCCTCGGTGGCCTTGCCGATCTCCTTCGCCACCCGCTTCGCTTCGAGCGCCTCGTTCACCACCCGCCGGAAGCTGGCCAGGTGCCGGAACTCCTCTTCGAGCGCGTCGTCGGCGAGCGTCGGCTCGGCTGCGGGCAGGCCGGCGAGGAACACCGACCCGGGCTTCTCGCCCGGCAGGTGGTGCCACACCTCCTCGGTGGTGAAGGACGCGATGGGCGCGAGCAGCCGGCACAGATCGCGGCAGACGCGGTACAGCACCGACTGCGCCGCGCGCCGGGCCGGCCATCCCGCCGCCGAGCAGTAGGTGCGGTCCTTCAGGACGTCGAAGTAGAAGGCGGAAAGGTCGGTGGCGCTCAGGTCCACGGTGGCGTGGTAGACGCGGTGGAACTCGTACTGCTCGTAGGCGCGCACCACGCCAGCGCGGTACCGCTCCAGCCGGGACAGCGCCCAGCGGTCGATCGGCTCCAGGACCTCGAACGGCACCGCGTCCCGGGAGGGATCGAAATCGTAGAGCTGCGAGAGGCAGTAGCGCAGCGTGTTCCGGATCTTCCGGTACCCTTCGCTCAGCGTCTCCAGGATCTTCTGCGAGAGGCGCACCTCGTCGCGGTAGTCGCTCGCCGCCACCCACAGCCGGACGATCTCCGCGCCGTACTTCTTGATGGTGTGCTGCGGGTCGACGTAGTTGCCCAGCGACTTGCTCATCTTGCGCCCGTCCTCGCCTACCACGAAGCCGTGGGTGACGCAGGCGCGATACGGCGCCTCGCCGCGGTTCGCAATTGCGATGGTGAGCGAGGAATTGAACCACCCTCGGTGCTGGTCGGAGCCCTCCAGATAGAGATCGGCGGGGAAGCGCAGGTTGGGCCAACGGCCCGTGAGCACCGCCGCCCAGGAAGAGCCGGAGTCGAACCACACGTCGAGGATGTCCGTCTCCTTCTCGAACTCCACTCCCTGGCAGGAAGGGCAACGGGTGCCGCGCGGCAACAGCTCGGAGATCGACTTGTCGAACCAGGCGTCGGCTCCGTGCTGCTCGAAGATGCGCGCCACGTGCTCCATCGCGTCGGGCGAGACGAACGGCTCGCGATCCTTGGCGCAGTACGCGACCGGGATCGGCACCCCCCAGCTCCGTTGCCGGGATACGCACCAGTCGGGCCGGTTCTCCACCATGCCGCGGATGCGCTCCCTGCCCCAGGCGGGGATCCAGCCGCCGGCCTCGGCGATCCGGTCGATGGCCGCGAGAGCCGCCTTGCGGATGGTCGTCCCGCCGATGTCCACGTCCATCCCGATCCACCACTGGTCGGTGGCGCGGAAGATGACCGGCTGCTTGCAGCGCCAGCAGTGCGGGTAGCTGTGGCGGATCTCGCCCGCCAGGCCGCCTGCGTTGAGCAGCGCGCCCGCCTCGCGCAGCTTGTCGACGATCTCGGGGTTGGCGTCGAACACGTTCTTGCCCACCAGGCCGAGGTCGGCATCCGCGGTGAATCGCCCGCGCTCGTCGACCGGGGCCCAGATCGGCAGACCGTACTTCACGCCCATCTGGAAATCGTCCTCGCCGTGTCCCGGCGCGGTGTGGACCAGGCCCGTGCCGGTCTCGGTGGTGGCGTGCGCGCCCAGGATCACCCGGCCGACCCGCTCGATCAGCGGGTGGTGGTACGTCACCCCTTCGAGGTCCTCGCCGGAGAAGTGGGCCAGGACCTTCCGCGGGTCCTTCATCCGCCCTTGCTCCAGCTCCTGCGGCGCGCAGGCGGCGAGGAACTGCGCCAGGAGATCCTTCGCCACCACCACGGCCCGTTCGCCCAGGTCGTAGGCGACGTATTCGATCTCCGGGTTGGCCGTGATGGCCATGTTCGCCGGCAGCGTCCACGGCGTCGTGGTCCAGATGGCCAGCGCCAGCGGATGGCCCTTGAGCGCCTGGGACATCTTGTAGAGCCTGGTTCCGTCCAACACCCGGAAGGCGACGTAGATCGACGGGCTGGTCTTCTCCGCGTACTCGACTTCCGCCTCCGCCAGCGCCGTCCGATCGCGCAGGCACCAGTGCACCGGACGCTTGCGCCGGTAGAGGGCGCCCTTGCGCGCGATGGCGGCGAGCTGCCGCACGATCTCCGCCTCGTACGCGTATTGCATGGTCAGGTACGGATCGTCCCAGCGGGCCAGGACCCCGAGGCGCTGGAACCCGCGGCGCTGTACCTCCACCTGCTCCTCGGCGAACTTGCGGCAGGCGCGGCGGAATTCGCTCGCGCTCATCTGCTGCTTGCGGGCCCCGAGCTGCTTGTCGACCTGCAACTCGATCGGAAGGCCATGGCAGTCCCAGCCCGGGACGAAGTCGGAGAGCCGTCCGCTCATCGAGGCGTGCTTCACCACGATGTCCTTCAGGATCTTGTTCAGGAAATGGCCCAGGTGGATCGCCCCGTTGGCGTAGGGCGGACCGTCGTGGAAGACGAACTTCTCGCGCCCTGCGTTCTTGCGCAGGACCTGCTCGTACACCTTGCCCTCGAGCCATGCCTTGACCTGGGCCGGCTCGCGCTCGGCGAGCTGGGCCCGCATCGGGAAGTCCGTCCGGGGCAGGTTGACCGTGTCCTTGAGGTCCATGGAAAGAGCGGACGAGTAGCAGCTAGGGGCCGGTCCTGCAACCGAACAGGCGCCCGTTCCACTCGACGCCGCGGCGCGTTGTCGCCTATGCTCCGCGCCCTTCCAAGGAGCTTCGATGGCCGTTCCCGCCCGCCAGGTCTCCGCCGCCGGCGTCGAGGTGCGCCCGGTCCAGGACAAGAAGGACGTGGAGGTCTTCCTGCACGTACCCTGGACCCTGGGGATGAAGGAGGACCCGAACTGGGTGCCTCCGCTGCTCGACGACTACCGGCGCCTGCTGGATGCGAAGAAGAGCCCGTTTGTGAAGCACGGCGAGCTCGCCTGTTTCACCGCATTCGACGGCACGAAGCCGGTGGGCCGCATCAGCGTCCAGATCGACCGCGAGTTCGACCGCGTGCACCCGGAAGAGCCGGGCGTCGCCTTCTTCGGGTTCTTCGAATGCGCCGACCGGCCGGACATCTCGCGCGCCCTGTTCGCCAGCGCCGAGGAGTGGGCCCGCGCGCGGGGTCGCTCGCGGCTGCGCGGCCCGTTCACCCTCGACACCAAAGGCGAGGTGGGCGTGCTGGTGGAGGGGTTCGACACGCCCCCGCGGATCGGCATGCCGCACAACAAACCGCACCTGGGCCGCACCATCGAGGCGGCCGGCTACGCCAAGGCGAAGGACTTCTACGCCTGGTGGTACACCTCGGGGCACGTCGACGAGCGCACCAAGCGCATCGCGGAAAAGACCAAGGCGCTCCCCGGCGTGACCGTGCGTCCGATGGACCTGCGGCACTTCCGCCGCGAGGTGGACATCGTCCGCGACGTCTTCAACTCGGCGTGGAAGGAGAACTGGGGGTTCATCCCCTTCACCAGCGAGGAGCTGGAGATCATCGCCACCGAGTACAAGATGTTCGTCGACACCGAGATCGCGCTGGTGGCGGAGGTGGACGAGAAGCCCGCGGCGATCTGCCTGGCCATCCCCGACGTCAACGAGATGGTCCGCGACTTCGACGGCGAGCTGGTGCGCAGGCCGCTGAACCTCCTGAAGCTGTTCTGGCGGCTCAAGTTCGACCGGCCCAGGCACGCCCGCCTGCTCCTGCTCGGGGTCAAGGAGGAATTCCGGGCCTCGCACAAGTACGGCACGCTCGCCGCGGTCCTCTACGTGGAGGTCGCCGAGCGCGGGTTCAAGCGCGGCTACGTGGGGGGCGAGCTGAGCTGGACGCTGGAGGACAACGTGCTCATCAACCGCGGCATCGAGCGGATGGGGGCACGGAAGTACAAGACGTACCGCGTCTACGAGAAGCGCCTGTAGCGAGCCGAACCGTTCGCTAGTCGGTGCCGCCGGGATCTTCGTCGTTCGAGGGAAGCCGGTGCGGATCGGGCGGGAGGTTCAGCACGGCCGCGGGCATCATCTCGATGATCAGATCGACGATGTCCTTCACCGAGATGACCCCGACCGGATGGTTTTCCGCGTCGACCAGCGGCACGTGCCGGTAGCCGCCCATGTGCATCAGGTTGAGCGCCCAGACGATGCGGTCGTCGGGCCGCAGCGTCTCCGGGTCGCGGGTCATGAAGTCCGCCACCCGGCACTCCGACCATTCCAGCTTCCGCCCGGCCACGCGGTTGAGCAGGTCGCGCTCGGTGAAGATTCCCTGCAAGGTGCCGTCGGGTCCTGAGACCAGGACGCAGCCGATGTGGTGCCGCTGGAGGCTCTCCACCGCCTCCTTGAGGGACGCGCTCTCCGGGACCGCGATGGCGGGCCCGAGCCGCAGCGCGCTGATCGGCTCGCGTTCCAGCGAGCTGCGGAGCCGGTCGTCGGCGCTGCTCGGCGTCTCGATCAGTTCGGCAGGATCGATCGCCATGGCCACCTCCTGAAGCTGAAAGGGCCATGCTACGCCCGCAGGCGCCTAGCTGCACTCCCCGGCAACAGCCACCGGCCGCCGGCATGCGCGCCGGCACGCCACCAGGGGCCGCTCCCCCCGCCGCGGCGCGGTGGGCACGGCGATTGCTCAGTCGTTGGTTCGGGGCAAGGAGCGAGGCTGAGATGGGTCTGGGCGGCGTCTGGAAGCGGGTGCGGGACACGCTAGGTGAGCGCCCCCACAACCTCCTCGCCATCTCCGATCTGCACCTCGGCTGCGACCTGAAACCGGGCGCTCGGCCAGCGCGGGGCGGCTTCGACGCGCAGCTGGCAGGCTTTTTGGACTACCACGCAGCCAACCGGGCGAACGGCAAGCCCTGGCGCCTGATCCTGGACGGCGACATCGTCGATTTCGTCGCCATCACCATCACCCCCCAGGCCGCGGACGCGGGTTTCGAGATCAGCGAGGAGGAAAGGCAGTTTGGCCTCGGCTCCGAGGAGGCGAAGTGCGTCTGGAAGCTGCGCCAGACCTTCGCGCGCCACCCGGAGGTCTTCGACGCGCTCGCCCGTTTTCTCCAGAAGGGAAACTTCGTTCACATCGTCCGGGGGAACCACGACGCCGAGTTCCACTGGCCGGCGGTGCAAGCGGAGTTCAAGGCCCGACTCGCGGCCCGGCTCGAGCTTGCGGGCAGCGCCCGCCGGCGGTTCGAGCAGCGCATCCAGTTCCACCCCTGGTTCTACCTGGAGCCCGGGTTCTTCTACGCCGAGCACGGCAACGCCCACGACCGGTACTCGGTGCAGAGCGCGTTCTTCGATCCGGCCGGAACCAAGGACTCCTTCGACCTGCCCCTCTCCTCGAAGGTCCTGCGCTATTTCGCGAACCGGTACGCCGAGCAGACCGACCTGGACGAGGTCGACACCTGGGGGGTGCCCGAGTACATCGACTGGGTGCTCAAGGCCGGCAACCCGCTGCGCGTCGCGGCCGACTACTTCGTCATGGTGTGGCGGGTGACGTATCCGGTGTTCGTCGAGTCTCTCAAGGCGTGGCGCAGGTTCGCGCGCGCCGCGGACCAGGCGATCTCCCGGGTGGACCCGCACGCGTCCTCGGCACACCTGCGCAAGGCCCTGGGCCGGTTCTCCGGCACCGAGGCCCAGGCGCGCCAGCTCCTGGCCATCGCCTCGCGCCCCGCCGAGGAGAGCCTGTTCGATTCCATGCAGCTCTTCTACCTGGACCGGGCGGTGCTCGCCGTACTGGGGCTTTTGGGAGCGTTCCTCCTGGTCGGGGCCGCGCACGGGCTGTGGGCCAAGCTGGCCGCCGCGGTGGCCACCGGAATCGGGTTCGCGGCCCTCAACGCGGTGCTCGCCCGGCGGCGCCGGACCGACGCCCACCCGATGCTCCAGCAGGCCGCGCGCCGGGTCGCCCAGCTCTTCGACGTGAAGTACGTGGTGATGGGCCACAGCCACCGCGTGGTGGACGAGCCCATCGGGAGCGGGGCCCGCTACCTGAACCTGGGGTCCTGGACCAACGCGCGGATCGGCTTCCCGCACGTGGTGGTCGAGGACGGCGTGGCGGAGCTCCGGTACTGGAAGGACGGCCCGGTACCTTCCCAGGCGCGGGAGGAGCGGCAAAAGCCGCAGCCGGCGCCGCTGCCGATTCCCGCCTGACGCGCAGCGCTCAGGTGCGGTACCTTCCCGCGCCATGGCGAACGAGAGCGGGTTCGAGACCGCGGCCGTGGCGGCCTCGGTGCTTCTGGTTGCGTGCTCCGGCGCGCAGCCACGGGGCGGTGCCGGCGAGGGCGACGTTGCCGCCCTGGCGGACCGGTATTTCGAGGAGGTGGTCTTCAAGTACTCGCCGACGCGGGCCACGAGGGAGGGGCTGCACGAATATGATGCCCTGCTCGAGGACGCTTCAAGGGCGGCGATCGAGGCCCAGGTCGCCGCGTTGAAGGATTTCGAGCAGCGCGCTCAGGACCTGAAGGTCGCGCCGGGGTCGACGGAGGCCGCCGACCGGGAGATGCTCCTTTCGGACATCCGCGGAAGACTCCTGGAGCTGACGACCGTCCGGATGTGGGAGAGGGACCCGGACGTCTATTCCGGGGGGATCGCGGCCAGCGCGTTCTCGATCATGAGCCGGAGTTTCGCGCCGCCGGACGAGAGGCTCCGCTCGCTGGTGGCCCGCGAGAAGCAGATGCCTGCCGCCCTGGCGATCGCCCGGCAGAACCTGATCAACCCGCCGCGGCGGTACACCGAGATCGCCCTGGAGCAGCTCCCCGGCATCCTCTCCTTCTTCGAGAAGGACGTCCCGGCCGCGTTCAAGGAGGCGAAGGACGAGTCGACCCTGCGGGAGTTCGCGCAATCGAACCAGCAAGTCCTCGCGGCTCTCAAGGCCTACCAGCAGTTCCTGCGGACGGACCTGCTGCAGAGGTCCGGCGGGGACTACCGCATCGGCGCGGAAACCTACCGCAAGAAGCTGCTCTTCGAGGAAACGGTGGACCTGCCGCTCGACCGCCTGCTCGAGATCGGCATGGCCGATCTGCGCAAGAACCAGCGCGAGTTCCAGCGCGTGGCCAGGCTGCTCGCCCCGGACCGCACGCCGGCGCAGGTGCTCCAGGAGCTCGGCGCCGACCATGCCCCGCCCGGCGAGCTGCTGCAGGCGTTCCGCAACACCTTCGGCGACCTGCGCGGGTTCATCGCCGATCGCCACATCGTGACCATCCCCTCTCCCGTGCTCCCGATCGTGGAGGAGACGCCGCCCTTCATGCGGGCGCTGACCTTCGCCTCGATGGACATCCCGGGGCCGTTCGAGAAGCGCGCCAAGGAGGCGTTCTTCAACGTCACCTTGCCCGAGGCGAGTTGGACCCCGAAAGAGGTCGAGGAGCACATGGCGGGGTTCAACCGGGGCACCGTGATCAGCACCGCGGTCCACGAGGCGTACCCGGGGCATTACGTGCAGTTCCTCTGGGTGCAGCGCGCGCCGAGCAAGGTGCGCCAGCTGCTCGGCTGCGGAACGAACGCCGAGGGATGGGCGCACTACACCGAGCAGATGATGCTCGACGAAGGCTACGGCCGCACGCCCGGCGTCGCGGAGGACAAGGACGCCGCGTTCCTGAAGCTGCGCCTGGGGCAGCTGCAGGACGCGCTCCTGCGAAATGCCCGCTACGTGGTCGGCATCCGGATGCACACCGGCGAGATGACCTTCGACCAGGGCGTGGAGTTCTTCGAGAAGGAGGGGTACCAGACGCACGCGAACGCGATGCGGGAGACGAAGAGGGGCACGCGCGACCCGACCTACCTCGTCTACACGCTGGGGAAGCTCCAGATCCTGAAGCTCCGGGAGGACTACCGGAAGAAGGCAGGCGCCGCCTTCCGCCTGCAGGACTTCCACGACGCCTTCCTGCGGCAGGGGTTCCCGCCGGTGAAGATCATCCGCCGGGCGATGCTCGGGGATGACAGCGAGACGCTTTGACCGATCGCGGTCGACCGGATCGACGCTGGGAGCAAAAGCACCCGGGTCATTCGACCGCTTCGACGATGCTCTCGAACAGCCGGCGCCCGTCCTCGCCGCCCAGCACTGCCTCGCTGAGACGCTCCGGGTGCGGCATCATGCCAATGACGTTGCCGCGCGCGTTGGCGATGCCCGCGATGTCGGCGAGCGAGCCGTTGGGGTTGGCGCCCCGCACGCCGCGCGCCCCGTGCGGATCGCAGTAGCGGAAGGCGATCTGCCCTTCCCCTTCCAGCCGCTTCAACCCTTCCGAGTCGATGAAGTAGTTGCCGTCGCCGTGTCCGATGGGGATGCGGATGACCTCGCCCCGGGCGTACTTGCGGGTCCAGGGAGTCATCGCGTTCTCCACCTTCAGGTGCACGTCCCGGCAGACGTACTTGAGGGAGTCGTTGCGCCGGACGGCCCCGGGGAGCATTCCCGCCTCCAGCAGGATCTGGAAACCGTTGCAGATCCCCACCACGTGCCCCCCGCGCTGGGCGAACTTGCGCACTTCCTCCATCACCGGGGAGAAACGGGCGATGGCCCCGGTCCGCAAGTAGTCGCCGTAGGCGAACCCGCCGGGGAGCACCACCACGTCGGCGCCGCGCAGGTCGCGGTCCTTGTGCCAGATGTAGCGGGCCGCCCGCCCCAGCACGTGCTTGGCCACGTGGTAGACGTCGTGGTCGCAGTTCGAGCCGGGGAAGATGATCACCGCGAAGAGCATCAGCCCGGCTCCTCGATGCGGTACTCCTCGATCACCGTGTTGGCGAGAAGCTTCTCGCACATGGACGTCAGGCGATCCCTGGCGCGGCGCGGGTCCTTCTCGTCGAGGTCCAGCTCGATGATCTTCCCGAGCCTGACCCCCTGCACCTCGCCAAAGCCCAACGAGGCGAGGGCCCGGCCCACCGCCTGGCCCTGCGGGTCGAGCACCGAGCGCTTCAGGGTGACCACCACGCGCGCTTTCATGGGGGCGGGACAATAAGGGCGCGGCGCCGACCTTTCAACTGCCGCGGGGTGGTACGCTGCGGTCGACATGATCGAGCTGGCTGCAGCGGGCGCCGCGCTCGCGTCCCGGGCGCTGCTCCAGGCGGCGGACGCGGCGCTGTTCGCGGTGGGCGAGGACGAGCTCCGCGAGGCGCAGGGGACGCCGAGGCGCGTCCGCTGGGTGCTCGCCCTGAAGCGCGATCCAGAACCCACCGCGGCCGCGCTGCGGGCGGCGGCGAGCGGGCTCCTCGCCTTCGCCGCGGTGGCTTGCGCCATCTGGGTGAACGGCGTGCTGGCCCGGGCGGGCATTGCGCGCGCCTCGATGTCGAGCGCCACCCTGCAGCTCACGGCCGGCCTCCTGGCCGGCATCCTGGCGCTGCTCCTCGACCTGGCGCCCCGCTCGCTGGCCGCGGCGAACCCCTTGCGCTGGAGCCTGGCACTCGCCGGGCCAACGTACCTCGTCTGCGCCCTGTTCAAGCCGCCCATGAGGCTCATGCTGCGCCTGTTCGACGCGCTGCTCTTGCGCCAGGGCGCGACCGCCCGGTACACCGCCCCGCCGCCGCCCCTGGAGGAGATCGAGAAGATCCTCTCGGACGAATCGAGGGGTGGGGAGAAGCGCGGCCCTTCGGCCGAGCTGGTCCACGGGTTGTTCAATTTCGCCGGGCGCACGGCGAAGGAGGTGATGGTCCCCCGGACGCTGGTGGTCGGAGTCCCGATCGACGCCACCCCGCAACAAGTGATCGACCTGCTCTCCGAGGAAGGACACACCCGGATGCCCATCTACGAGGGCGATCTGGACCGCATCCGCGGCGTCCTCCACACCAAGGACGTGATCCCGCTGCTCGCCAACCCCGAGCTGATCGTGCTGCAGGACCTGCTCCGCCCGGCGCTCTGGGTGCCCTGGACCAAGAGCGTCGACGAGATGCTGCGCGAGATGCAGCTGAAGCGCAGCCACCTGGCGCTGGTCGCAGACGAGTACGGCGGCTTCGCCGGGATCGTCTCGTTGGAGGACATCCTGGAGGAGATCGTCGGGGAGATCCGGGACGAGCACGACACCGAAGTGCCGGTCCCGCCACTCGGCACCGACGGGACGGCGCTGGTGCGGGGCGAGGCGCGCATCGACGAGGTGAACCAGGTGCTCGGCTCGCGGCTGCCTCGGGACGGCGACTTCGAGACTCTGGCCGGCCTGCTCAACGCCTGCGCCGGCGCCATCCCGCAGTCCGGGGACCGGTTCTACGTCGGCGGGCTGGAGCTGACCGTGGCCCAGCGGGACGACCGCCGCGTGCGCCTGGTCCGGGTGGCGCGCGCGCAGTCCCAGCCGCCTCCGCTGCGCGCCCGCTAGGCGGCGATCGCGGCCGCCGCGAGCATCTCGTTCACCATGGGAGCGCTGCGCTCGCCGCCGGATTCAGGGTCATCTCAGGATCAGGTAGTACGCGTCGAGCAGCACCTCGGGCAGGTCCAGGTCGCCCTCGGGCGCGCGCACGTATCCGCGACCCATGTACAGGTCCGCCACGCCTTTGTTCCCCCGCCGGACGTGCAGGCAGACGTACCGGGCGCCCATCGACCGGGCCCTCCGCTCGGCCTCGTCGAGCAGCGGCTTCGAGAGACCGCGTCCCTGCACGGCCGGATCGATGGCCAGATGCCGCAGATCGCACGCCTCCGGGAGCCACGCCTCGCTCGCCGGCGCGCCAGGCTTCCAGACCGTCACGGTGCCGACCACCCTTCCTTCCAGCTCCGCGACCAGGACCAGGGCCTCCTTCCGCTTGGACGCCACGTCGCGCAGCTCGGCCTTGCGCCGCTCGGTGAGCACCACTTCCGGCATCTTCTGCGCGTACCGGGTGAGGTATCCCGAGACGAGGATCTCGCCGACCGCGGCGTCGTCCCCGGGCCGGGCCTCGCGGACGACGACCTCACCCACGGCGAAGCTCGTGCACCACCCGGCGGCCGGACACCGAGAATCCCAGGGAGCCGTACAGCGCGCGGGCTGCGCGATTGGACTCGGCGACCGAAAGCACGGCGTGCGCCGCGCCGGGGAGCGCGGAGGCGACCAGGGCACGGCCGATGCCCATGCGGCGGAAGTCCGGGAGCACGGCCACCTCCTCGATGCCGAGCGTCCTGCCCAGCCAGATCGCGGACAGATACCCCACCGCGCGCCGTTCCGCCTCCGCCAGGAGCACCAGCCGCCCCTCCTCGGAGAACAGCTCGGCCACCTCGCCGGAGCGGGTAGCGAAGCTGTCCGGGGCGCCGGACCAAGCTTCGCGCGAGAGCCGCTCCAGGTCGGGGACGGCCTGCCCCGGTCCGATCCTCCTGACCCGCAGCACGGGGAGGGCGGGCGCCTCGACCGGGCGCGGCGACCACGACAGCGTCAGCTGCGCCGACGTCTCGGCGAACCCGAGAGCGCGCAAGAAGGCCTGTCCCGGGCGCGCGTCCTCGCGCACGCGCGCCCGCAGGGTGGCGCCGTTCGCAGCGGCCCACTCCAGCGCGGGGGCGCACAGGGCCCGCCCGAGCCCCTGCCGGCGCAGCTCCGGCGCCACCGCCGCGTAGAGGTCGGCCGTGGCGCGCCCGGCGCCTTCCGCGGTCCGCGACTCGCGCACGCCCGCGAAGGAGATCCCGTGCAGCGCACCCTCCTCGTCCTGCGCGACCCGCCACAGATCGAGCAGGGCCCGCGGGCCCGTCGCGATGATCGGCAACCGCTGGGCGAACGGCTCCACGGCAGGGTCTCCCGCTCGCAGGCGGTCGCACAGCTCGCCCGACGCCGCCAGATCGGCGCCGGTCAGCTCGCGGACGCTGACCACGGAGGTCAAGGCAGCCCGGAGGCCACCAGCTCGGCGATGTCCTTCGCCTGCATCGATTCGCCGCGGCCGGTCTCGTTGATGCCGTCCTTGATCATCGTCAGGCAGAACGGGCAGCTGGTCGCCACCACGCCCTTCCCGCCCAGGGTCCGCGCCGCCTCGTCGACCCGGTTCTGGTTGATGCGCTGCCCGACCGTCTCCTCCAGCCACATCCGGCCGCCGCCCGCGCCGCAGCAGAAAGTCTCGGTCCGGTTGCGGTCCATCTCCTTGACCTTCACCCCGATGGAGACGAGCGCCTGCCGCGGCGCCTCGCTGATCCCGTTGTGCCGCGCCAGGTAGCAGGAGTCGTGGTAGGTGACCGGCTCGTCGAGCTCCATCATGCCGGGCTTGAGCCTTCCTTCGTCGACGAGCTGCGCGATCACCTCGCTGTGGTGCAGCACCTTGAAGTGCCCGCCGAACTGCGGGTACTCGTTCCCCAGCGTGTTGAAGCAGTGCGGGCACTGGGTGATGATCTTCGTCACGCCGTAGCGGTTCAGCGTCTCGACGTTCTGCTGCGCCAGCGACTGGAAGAGGTACTCGTTCCCCAGCCTTCGCGCCGAGTCGCCGTTGCAGGTCTCCTCCTCGCCCAGGATGACGAAGTCCACCTTCGCCGCCTGCAGGATCTTCACCAGCGCGCGCGAGACCCTCTTCTGCCGCTCGTCGAAGCTGCCCGCGCAGCCGACGAAGAACAGCCACTCGAACTTCCCGGCCGCTTCCTTCACGCTCGCCGCGGTCCGGACGTCCAGGTCGGCGCACCACTCCGCGCGGCGATTCGATCCCATGCCCCAGGGATTGCCCTGGCCCTCCATCCCCTTGAAGACCCTCGCCGCCTCTTCGGGGAACCGCGACTCCATCAAGACCAGGTGCCGGCGCATGTCGACGATGCGCGGGAGCTGCTCGATGAAGACCGGGCAGGCCTGCTCGCACCATCCGCAGGTCGTGCACGCCCAGATGGTCTCGTCGGGCAACACGCCGCCTTTGTCCGCCACCAGGGGCGGCAGCTTCTCGACCAGCTCCGCGGGGAGCTGCAGCGAGGCGCCCGCCGGCGCTCCGTCGTGGCCGTTCGAGGCGGCCTGGACCCGGTTCGCCCGCGAGAGGAGCGCTCCCAGCGGCAAGGGAAGGGAAGCCGCCGCCTGCTGGGCGTGGTGGCGGATGGCGCGGTTCATCTCCTTGTGCGTGAGCGGTTTGCCCGTGTCGTAGGTCGGGCAGAACGTCTGGCAGCGGCCGCACTCGGTGCAGGAGTAGGTGTCGAGGATCTCCTTCCAGGAGAGGTCGGTCAGCTTGGCGACTCCGAAACTCTGGGAATTCTCCAGGTCGAGCTTGGAGAGCTGCCCCATCGGCGTGAGCCGCTGGAAGTAGACCGTGGGCAGACCGGTGATGATGTGAAAGTGCTTCCCCATCGGCAGGAAGTTGAGGAAGGTCATCACGATGGTGATGTGGAGAAGCACCCCGAAGGTCATCGCGTTCGTCGCCGCGCGCGGCGACATCCCATACAGGAACCACTCTGCCACGCGCCCCGAGACCGGCAGGTACCAGGGGACCTCGCCCGCGCTCTTCGCCAGCGCCGCGGCGTCGATCAACACGTCCGTCCAGAGGACGCCGAGGATCATGCAGAGGATGAACACGCCCTCCCAGGAGAGCGTCATCCGCTCCTTCTTCGCGATCAGGCGGAAGTAGAGGAAGACGGCGCACCCCAGCGTCCCGAGGACGTCGATCACGTCCTTGGTGAACAGGTACGCCTGCCCCAGCCGCGTCTCGTGCGCCAGGAGGGGAAGGTGGAACCCGGGGTCGTACGCCAGGCCGAAGGAGGTCAGCGTTCCCAGCTGCGCCACCAGGAAGGCGACGAAGATCCAGATATGGGCCATCCCGGCGGCCCGCTCCGGTCTGGCGGGCATCCGCTTCTGCCCGAACCCGTACTCGATCAGCTTTTCGGTCCGCGTGAGCGGGTCGTCCCAGCGCACTTCCTTGCGCGCGAAGAGCAGCGGCCGGATGCGGTAGGAGATCGTCCAGCAGAACAGGGCGAGGCCAGCCGCGATGATCAGCGTGGCGAGGATGGGAGCCATCGGCCGCGCAGCATACACCGCTCAACCGAAGTGACCGTGATCTGCTGGGGGATCGAGAGGGGAGTCTCGCTCTCATGATTCGTCACTTCTTCCTCCCGATTTCGAGCGGGTCGCTCGCGAACTCCACCTCGGGAGGAAGAACGACCGTCGGTCTCCACTGCTTTTGCTTGTGGGGAGTGGTCGAAACCTCGACGACTCGCTGCCCGCGCAGGATGGCGCAATGAAGTGTCGCCCGTGCCGAGGCCACGTGGGTCAACCTGTTCCAGAACGGGCCGCGGCGCGTCAATCCGCGTGGCCCAGAGCCCGTGCTGCAGACCGGGCTCCCATGCGAGCTGCACTCTTCGCCTGACTGGGCTTGGCGCTCCCCCGGAAAGCAAAACGGAGATCTACGCCACTCATGCTCGGACGTGGAATTCACGATCAATGAATCATTCGGAGGTGGGCCGGGCTCGCACGCTCGCGGAGGAACTTGTCGATCACCTGCCGGTACTCCGAGAGCTCGCGGCATCCCTGCATCAGCCACTCGCCGCCGATCACCAGCGCCGGGACGCCCTTGATGCCCAGCGCCTCCGCTTCCTCGGTCGCGACGCCGACCGACTGCTCCGTCTCCGGGTCGTCAAGCCGCTCGAGGAACCGCGGCATGTCGAGCCCCGCGCGCGAGGCCAGCTCCACCTGCACGTCGCGGCGCGACACGTTGATGCCGTCGAGGAAGGCCGCGCGCCTCATCCGCAAGAGCAGCTCGTGCTGCCTCTCGTACCCTTGCGGGAGCACGGCCTCGAGCGCGACCAGGGGCGGCAGGCTGGAGGAAGGCGGATCGTCGCCCGTCCACAGGTCCGCCTTCACGCCCTTGCCTTCCCGTTCCTTGGAGATGCGGCGGAAGTGCCGGGCCAGGAGCGACCGCTGCTTCTTGTCGGGCAGCTGGTCCTCCGGCCGCAGCGCGTAGGGCTTGAAGCTCCAGCGGACCGAGGGGCCGTACTCTTCGCGGAGCGCCTCGAGCCGCGCGTCCGCGAGATAGCACCACGAGCAGAGCACGTCGTGGAAGAGCACCAGCTCGACCTGGGCGGGCGCGTTGCCGTCCTGCAGGCGGGGCTGCAACGCGACGTCCCGGCCGATGCGGATCGCCATGCGGCCAGTGTCGCCAAAGAAGCGGGCCTGCTGCAAGCGATTTGCGTGTCGGTGCGCAGCGCCGCGCCGGAAGTGCGAGGGTGTGGTACAGCACCGCTCGCTCGCACCGCTCGACAGGCGCGCTTTCCGAAGCTCACCCGCGGGCGGCGCGAGCCGGGCGAGCAGCCAGGCGGGCGGCGTGCTCGACGATGGCCCCGGCGATGTCCACGCCGGTGGCGCGCTCGAGGCCTTCGAATCCCGGAGAAGAGTTCACTTCCATCACTTTGGGCCCGCCTTCCGCCTCGAGAAGGTCCACGCCCGCGACCTCCAGCCCCAGGACGCGCGCGGCGCGCACCGCAGCTTGCGCGTAGTCCGGGGAGAGCTCCAGGGCGCTGCCTTCGCCGCCGCGATGCAGGTTGCTGCGGAATTCCCCCGAGCGCGCCTCGCGCCTCATCGCCCCGGCGACCCGGTCACCGACCACCAGCGCGCGCACGTCGCGCCCCCGCGACTCGGCGATGAACTCCTGCAGCAGGATTTCCTGCCCCAGATCCCACAGCGTGGCGAGGATGCTCTCCACCTCCGCCTCGCTGTGGGCGATCATCACGCCCACCCCTTGGGTGCCCTGGATGAGCTTCAGGATCGCGGGCAGCCCGCCGACGTGCGCGACCAGGTCCTTGATGTCCCCCCCGCCGCGCGCCAGCACGGTGCGCGGCATGTCGACGCCCGCCTCGGCGAGCAGCTGCAGGGCGCGCAGCTTGTCGCGGCTGTTGGCGATCCCGGCGGCGCCGTTCACCACCGGGACGCCCTGCGCCTCGAGCTGGCGCACCACCGCAAGCCCTGCGGCGGTGACCGACGCGCCGATGCGCGGGATCGCCACGGACACGTCGGTCAGCTCCTCGCCGGCCACGAAGACGCGCGGGCGGCCCCGCTCCAGCACCAGGTTGCAAGCGAGCACGTCGACCACCCGCGTCCTCATCCCGCGGGTCCGGGCCGATTCGACCAGCCGCCGGGTCGAGTAGAGGGTCTTCTTGCGCGAGAGGATGGCCAGAAGCGGCCGCGGCCTCTTGCGGGGGGTCTTGCGCGGCATCGCTGAAGCGTATCAGGCCTGCGCCGGCGCGTGCGCCGGGGTCGAATCGGCCAGGGGCAAGGCGAAGCTGAACACCGCGCCCTTGCCGCTCTCGCTCTCGACCAGGAACCGGCCGCCGTGCCGCTGCACGATCGATCTCCTCGAAGACCAGCGGGCGTTTCTGCAGCAGCGCGTTCGTCTCGGCGGGCCTCGAGTCCCAGCGACGCGGCGGCAGGATCCGTTTCAGCTTCTCGGCCAGGTCCCGCTGCCGGGGGTCGGGGTGGTACGCCGCCGACTGCCGCAACACCCCGTCCGGGCCCACCAGCGAGAACGCGCACCAGTCGCCCATCCCCTGGACCACCTTCTGGACGATGCGGCGCAGCGGCTCGTCCTCGTCGCTGCCCACGTAGTCGAGCAGGATCGCGGAGATGTCCGACAGGATGCGTTGCCGCCGTTCTGCTTCTTGGAGGCGCAACCGCTCCGCCTCCAACTCGGTTCGATCGTCCAACCGATCCTCCACTTCTTCAGATTGCCTTCGAGGCGCCCGGCTGCCAACCAGGAGCGCGCTCCCAGGCGTCGGAGAGTCGCTCACGCCGGGCTGCGCCGGCAGGCGGCCTTTGCTACAGTGCGCGGCCCGATGGATGCGCGAATCACTCCCGAGATCGTCCGCCAGCACGGCCTCACCGAAGACGAATACCAGCGCATCGTCGGCCACCTGGGCCGGCAGCCCAACCTGGTCGAATTGGGCATCTTCTCGGCGATGTGGTCCGAGCACTGCTCGTACAAGTCGTCCCGCCGCTTCCTCAAGCACCTGCCGACCAAGGGCCCGCGCGTCCTCCAGGGACCCGGCGAGAACGCCGGCGTGGTCGACGTGGGGGGCGGCCTGGCGGTGGCCTTCAAGATGGAGAGCCACAACCACCCCAGCTACATCGAGCCGTACCAGGGCGCGGCGACGGGCGTCGGCGGCATCCTCCGCGACGTCTTCACCATGGGAGCCCGCCCCATCGCGTCGCTGAACTCGCTGCGCTTCGGCAAGCCTTCCCATCCCAAGACCGCGCGGCTCCTCGAAGGAGTGGTGGCCGGCATCGCCGGCTACGGGAACTGCATCGGCGTGCCGACCGTGGGCGGGGAAGTGGCCTTCGACGAGAGCTACGACGGCAACTGCCTGGTCAACGCCTTCACGCTGGGGCTGCTCAAGTCGAACCGGATCTTCCGCGGGACCGCGTCGGGGCCCGGCAACCCCGTCATCTACATCGGTGCCCGCACCGGCCGCGACGGCATCCATGGCGCGACCATGGCGTCCGCCGAGTTCGACCAGGAAAGCGAGTCCAAAAGGCCCACGGTGCAGGTCGGCGACCCGTTCCTGGAGAAGCTGCTGCTGGAAGCTTGCCTGGAGCTGTTCAAGACGGACTGCCTGGTGGGCATCCAGGACATGGGCGCGGCGGGCCTCACCTCCAGCTCGGTGGAGATGGCCGCCCGGGCGGGCAGCGGGCTGGAGCTGGACGTCGACGCCGTTCCGCGGCGCGAGACCGGCATGACCCCGTACGAAGTGATGCTGAGCGAGTCCCAGGAGCGGATGCTGCTGGTTGCGAAGAAGGGCCGCGAGCGCGAGGTGTTCGAGATCTGCGACAAGTGGGACCTGGCGCACGCGGTGGTCGGGCGGGTCACCAGCTCCGGAAAGCTGGTGGTCAAGTCGCAGGGGAAAACGGTGGCGGAGCTGCCCATCGCCCCGCTGACGACCGAAGCGCCTTCCTATGACCGTCCGCGCAGGCGCCCCGAATGGCTGGACCAGGCGAACCAGCTCGATCTCGCCTCCATCCCCGAGCCGCGCGACCTGGCGGGCGCGCTGAAGCAGCTGCTCGCCTCGCCGACCGTCGCCTCGAAGGAGTGGGTGTACCGCCAGTACGATCACATGGTGCGCATCGGAACCGCGGTCCGGCCGGGCCAGGGCGACGCCGCGGTGGTCCGGTTCACCGGCCAGCGGGACGGCGGCGTGGCGCTGAGCGTCGACTGCAACTCCCGCTACTGCTACCTGGGACCCCGCCTGGGGGCCGCGCACGCCGTGGCCGAGGCGTCGCGCAACGTGAGCTGCGTGGGCGGTGAGCCGCTGGCGATCACCGATTGCCTGAACTTCGGCAACCCCGAACGGCCCGACATCATGTGGCAGTTCGAGCAAGCCTGCCTGGGCATCGCCGACGCCTGCACCGCGCTGGGGACACCGGTCGTGTCCGGGAACGTGTCGCTCTACAACGAGACGGAGGGGAAGGGCATCTTCCCCACGCCCACCATCGGGATGGTCGGGCTGATGGAGGACTGCGCCAGGAACGCGGGGTCCGCGTTCCTCGCCGCCGGCGAGCGGATCGGGCTCTTGGGGCGCCTCGCCGGGCCGCAGGGCGGGCACCTCGGCGGGAGCGAGTACCTGCACGCGGTGCACGGCCGCACCGCCGGGACGCCGCCACCGCTGGATCTAGAGGTGGAGAAGGCGGTCCAGGCAGCCGTGCGCGCGCTGGTGCGGGCGGGCCTGGTCCGCGCGGCGCACGACGCCAGCGAGGGCGGGCTGGCGGTGGCGCTCGCCGAGATGACCTTCGGCCGCGACCTCGGATGCAAGGTGGCGCTTCCCGAGCAGCCGGGGCGCGCCGACGCGCTCCTCTTCGGCGAGGACGCGGGACGCATCCTGGTGGCCTATCCCGCGGCCGCCGCCGACCGCCTGGCGGCGGTGGCCCGCGAGTACGGCGCTCCGTTCCTGGAGATCGGGCAGGTCGGCGGGCCGTCGCTCGTGATCAAGTCCGGCGATCGGACGCTGGTGGATGCCCGGGTCGCGGATCTCAAGACTTCCTGGGCCACGTCCATCCCGAAGCTGGTCGGCGAGGGAATCCACCAGGTCGCTCTCGAAGGGCGGTAGGTGGACACCGAGCTGCTCAGCGCGCGGAGCCCCGCCGACCTGGACGAGGCGGCGGCGCTGCTCAGGCGGGGCGGCCTGGTCGCCTTTCCCACCGAGACGGTCTACGGGCTGGGAGCGCTGGCGCTCGAGCCGCTCGCGGTGCGCGCCATCTACGCGGCGAAGGGACGGGCGACGACGAACCCGGTCATCGTGCACGTGCTGGGCGAGGACGAGGCTCGCCCGCTCTGCGCGCGCTGGCCGATCGAGGCGCAGGAGCTGGTGACCCGCTTCTGGCCCGGGCCGCTCACGCTGGTGCTGCCGCGGACCGAGCGCGTTCCCGACGAGGTGACCGGCGGCGGACCGACGGTGGCAGTCCGGGCGCCGTCGCACCCGGCCGCGCGCCAGTTGCTCGCGCGGGTGGGGGCCCCGCTGGCCGCGCCCAGCGCGAACCGCAGCGAGCACGTCTCGCCCACCACGGCCCGGCACGTGCTGCGCGACCTGAACGGCCGCATCGACGCGGTGCTGGACGGCGGTCGCTGCCCTGTGGGGATCGAATCGACCGTGGTCGCGCTCACCCCGGCTGGCCCTCGCCTGCTGCGCACGGGTGCCGTCCCCCGCGCCGCCCTCGAAGAGCTGCTCGGCGACGTTCCCGACGCCCCGCCGGCCGGCCCCGTGGCCGCGTCGCCCGGACTCGAGAAGCGGCACTACGCGCCCGCCGCGCTGGTCCGGATCGCGGACGCCGCGGCGCTGCCGCGCATCGCCGCCGATCTGCCGGGCCGGGTCGGCGCCCTGGTCCGCTCCGAGATCGCCTTTCCGGAAGGCGTCGTCTCCCTGCGCCTCCCTTCCGATCCGGCCGGCTATGCCCGCGACCTCTACGCGGCGCTGCGCGAACTGGAAGACCGCGGCTGCAGCTCGATCTGCATCGAGAGCGTTCCAAGCACGCCCGACTGGGACGCCATTCGCGATCGGCTCAACAGAGCGTCGGCCTGACTCCGAGAGCGACCGCGATCTGGCCGGCGATCCGGGCATTTCTCTCCAGCAGGTCGAGGTTCGACTGGAGCGTGCGGCCGCTGCTCGCGTCGGCGAGGCGGGACAGCAGGAAGGGAGTCAGGTCCTTGCCGGCGAGCTTCTGCCGGGACGCCTCGATCAGAGCGGCGGAAAGGGCGCGCTCCACCTCGGCGCGGGGGAGCGGCGAAGGCGGCGGCACGCAGATCAGCACCCCGGAGGGCTGGCGCAGCTCGTCCCAGTGGATGAGCAGCGTCCGCGCCGCCGAGGCTGCGTCTTCGACCCGGTGCTCCAGGAGGATGCCGGTCGACCCAGTGAAGAACGCGGGCAGCTCCGACGTGCCGAACCCGAGCACGGGCACGCCGAGCGCCTCCAGGGCTTCGGAAGTGGCGGGCAAGTCCAGGATCGCTTTCGGTCCGGCGCAGACGACGCACACCTGCCTGCGGGAGAGCTCGATCAGGTCGGACGACACGTCCAACGGTTCCGCCACAGATGCGCGGCGGTGCACTCCGCCGATGCCGCCGGTCGCGAAGACCCGGATGCCGGCCTGCGCCGCCACCGCGCAGGTGGCGGAGACGGTGGTCCCGGCGTCGCGGCCAGAGGCGGAGATCGCGGCTAGATCGCGGACCCCGGCCTTCGCTGCCGCAAGCCGTGGATCGGCGAGCCGCTCCAGCTCCGCGTCGGTCGCCCCGACGACGATGCGGCCCCCGATCACGGCCACCGCGGCGGGCACCGCCCCCGACTCGCGCACCGCCCGAGCGCATCGCCGCGCCGCCTCGAGGTTTTGCGGCGGGGGAAGGCCCTGCGCGACGACGCTCGTCTCCAGCGCCACCGCGGCGCCTCGGCGGATCGCCTCGCGCACTTCCTCCGAGACGGCGATCATCGTTCCTCCACCAGGTCCAAGGCCCGGGCCAGGCCGGGACCGTAGTACGTGCGCAGCGACTCGCCCTCTCCGCGGGCGGCGCGCGCCGGCTCCTCCACGTATCCCACGTATCCGTCGGCCAGGCCGATGAGCCGCTCTGGCGCTCCGCCCAGGGCCAGGCTTCCCACCGGCTCGCCCGGAACGCCGCCGAGCCTCGCGCCGGCGAAGCTGAGCCGGGTCCTCACCGCGAACGGCTCGGCCCACAGCGAAAGGACGTTGCCGGCCGCGCGCCGCAGCAGCCACGGGATGCGAGCGCTGCCTTGGGCGGGCGGCAAGGAATGCAGGGTGACCGCGCACGCGATCGGTGTGCCATCGGTCCAGGCGGCCGTCTCCAGCAGGTCCAGCGCCCGGCGCGCGACCCGGGTCCCGAGCACCTGGGCCGCGGCCGCACGGTCCGCGGGCAGCCCGTCGGGGGACCAGGTCGCGTTGCCGCCCGCTCCCTGCAGGACCAGCGCGGGCGCCTGCGTCTCCTGCTCGATGGCCCGCGCCGCCGCGCCCGGCCAGTCGCCGGAGGGCGTCCGCGAAGAAGGCGGCAGGACGGTGGGGTGCATCCCGTAGACCAGCATCGTCGCGACGACGATCCCTCCCTCGTCGCGCACCTGGAGGGTGAACAGGGTGGGATCGACGGGCCCCGCGCTGCGCACCACGGCGGGCCCGTCGCCCCACTCGACCTGCGCGACCGCGATCCGGCCCGTCCGCAGGTAGCCGAGCGCCCCGCGGATCGCGTCGGACACAGCTTGCGCCACGTTGTCGCGCATGGCGCGGTCGAACCGCCCGTTTCCCGCCGTCTCCGCCAGCTCGTTGTCCCAGGTCCCCCCCGGCCCCGAGTGGGTGTGGGTCGCGGCGAGCAGCAGACAGGTGCGAGGCGGAAGCTGCGCGCGCCGCAGGACCTCCTCCTCCAGATCCCCGGAGACGAGCAGCGCATCGAGCGCCACGATCACCGCTCGCACCGAGCCGGAGCGGAGCACCAGGGCGCGCACCCAAGCCCGGCCTTCGCTCTCGGCCTGCCGCCGCCCGGCGTACCCCGCCAGAGGGGCGCCTCGCGGGACCTCGATGGTCACCTTCTCCGCGCCGACCTCGATTGGGGTGTCGGAAGCGGCCTGGAGGACCGCGCGCCCGTGCACGACGGCCGGCGGGTGCTGCGCGGAGCGGCGCCCGAGCGGAACGGCCAGGACGACCAGGGCGGACAGGCCGAGCGCCGCCCCGAGAATGCGCAGAGCGAGCTTCAATGGGCGGCTACGAGTAGCGATCGTCTCGCCACGGATGGGCCGTGTTGCTGTACCCGCGCAGCTCCCAGTATCCGAGCCGGTCGTGCGTCAGCACCTCGATGCGACGGACCCACTTCGCCCCCTTCCAGGCGTAGAGCTGGGGAGTGATCACCCGGACCGGCCCGCCGTGCTCCACGGGCAGCGGCTTGCCTTCCGCGGTGTGCACCAGAAGGACGTCCTCCTTGAGCGCCTCCTCCAGCGGAAGGTTGGTGGTGTAGCCGTCGTAGCCGTAGGTCACGACGTGCATCGCCTCGGCGACCGGCCGCGCCAGGGCGAGGACGGTCGAGAGCTGCACTCCTTCCCAGGGCACGTCCAGCTTCGACCAGGTGGTGACACAGTGGAAGTCGCTCACGTCCTTCGTCTGCGGCAGGGCGACGAAGTCCTTCCAGGCCAGCCGGACCGGCTCTTCGACCGCGCCGTCCACCGTGAGCTCCCATTTCGAGAGCGGCACGTTGGGCTGGCGGCCGAGATTGAGCACCGGCCATCCCTTGGTCACGGTCTGGCCGACGGGCAGCTTGGGCATTCCATGGCGGTTCGGCGGACCCGATCCGCGGGGCTTCGAGTCGGAGGCGGAAGGGGTGTCCCGCATGCGCTGCTGGAACCGCTCGCGCAGCTTCATGCGCGCCTCGACGATCCGCGCCTCCTTCTCGTCCGCCATGCGCCGATGCTAACCGCTGCCCGGCCCGGGCAAAAGGCTGCCTGCCCGGCAGGCCAAGGGCGGCGCCGGGGACCGTCCTCTGCCCGGAAGTCCGCGGCGGTGCGGCGTGTTCTGGCATCGTTGCAGGGAAGGTGCCAGCCCTGTACGCTTCGTTCCCCCGCTCCCTGGTGGAGACCCGAGTGCAGCTGAAGGTCCTCAGCGACCCGATCGACGACGACAAGTTCCACGACGAGTGCGGCGTGTTCGGCGTCTTCGGCTACCCGGAGGCGGCGAACATCACCTACCTGGGCATCCACGCCCTGCAGCACCGCGGTCAGGAATCGGCGGGCATCGCGGCGCTCGACGGGGGACAGATCCAGGTCCACAAGACCATGGGACTGGTGGCCGACAACTTCAACGCGGCCACGCTCGCCCGCTTGCCAGGCAACGCGGCGATCGGCCACACGCGCTACTCCACCGCCGGGCAGTCGCGGATCGAGAATGCGCAGCCATTTGTGTTCAAGGGGACCGCCGGGCCCATCGCCGTGGCGCACAACGGCAACCTGGTCAACGCCGAGGAGCTACGCGCCGCGCTGGAGGCGCAAGGCGCCATCTTCCACGGATCCTCCGACACCGAGCTGCTCCTGCACCTCATCGCCCGCGAGCGCGAGGGCACCGCGGTGGAGCGCATCCAGCGGGCCCTGGCGCAGGTACGCGGCGCATACTCGCTCCTCTTCCTCACCGAGGACTCGATCATCGCCGTGCGCGACCCGCTGGGCTTCCGGCCGCTGGTGATGGGCAAGCTGCGCGGCGCGCCGGTGTTCGCCAGCGAGACCTGCGCCTTCGACCTGATCGAGGCGAAGCTGGAGCGGGAGATCGAGCCCGGCGAGATGGTCGTCGCCGATGCGTCGGGGGTGCGCACGGCGCAGAAGCTGCCGCCTCAGCGGAGCGGCAAGTGCATCTTCGAGCTGATCTATTTCGCCCGGCCCGACTCGCAAGTCTTCGGCCGCAGCGTGTATCGGACGCGCAAGGAGCTGGGCCGCCGCCTCGCCATCGAGCAGCCCGCGGAGGCCGACGTGGTGGTGCCGGTCCCCGACTCGGGAGTGGCGGCCGCGCTCGGCTACTCCGAGCAGAGCGGCATCCCCTACGACATGGGGCTCATCCGCAGCCACTACGTGGGGCGGACCTTCATCGAGCCGTCGCAGTCCATCCGCCACTTCGGGGTGAAGCTGAAGCTCAACCCGGTCCAGCACGTGGTGAAGGGCAAGCGGGTCGTGGTGGTCGACGACTCGATCGTGCGTGGCACCACCAGCCGGAAGATCGTCAAGATGCTGCGCGACGCGGGGGCCAAGGAAGTGCACGTGCGCATCAGCGCGCCCCCGACGAAGTGGCCCTGCTACTACGGGATCGACACCCCGGTGCGGAAGGAGCTGATCGCCGCCACGCACACGGTGGAGGAGATCGCCAAGTACGTCACCGCGGACTCGCTCGGCTACCTGTCCGAGCAGGGGATGCACGAGGCGGTGCGCGCCGAGCCGCGAACCTTCTGCGACGCCTGCTTCACCGGCGAGTACCTGGTCCAGCTGACTCCGCCGTCGAAACCGACGGCCGTCCCTCGTGAGCGGTAGTATCATTCTGGACAACGCCTCATCGAGTGGGATCATGTACTGGTGGGGACGATTCTCGAGCTGCTGCAGAAGGTGCAGCTGATCGACGACCGCGCGCACGACGCGGTGATCAGCCGGGCCCGGTCCCGCAGCGGCGGACACATCGTCCAGCAGGTCGCGGAGTTGGGCCTGGCCACCGAAGGGGCGATCGCGCGCGCCATCTCGGTGGAGCTGGGGCTGCCGCGCATCGACCTGCAGATGACGCCGCCCGAATCGGCGGCCCTCAACCTGCTCGACGCGCGCATCTGCGCGGACCGGTTCTTGCTCCCCATCGCGCTGCGCGAGAACGGAGACCTGCTCTGGCTGGCGATGGCGGACCCCACCGACCAGGACTCGCTTGCCGTGGTGCAGCGCAGGACGCACAAGCGCGTCCGGCCGGCCGTGGCAGGACCGAGCGAGATCCTCCGCGCGGTGCGGCAGTGCTACTCGGCGCCCGGCGCAGGCGCGCAGCAGCAGCCGGAGGAGCCGCCGGCCGAGAAGCTGGCCGCGATCGAGCTGGAGGACACCTCGGTCGAGGAGGTGGAGCTGGTCGGGCTGCAGGACGAATCCGCCTCGCCGCTGTCGAAGATCGCCTCCGAGCTGGGAGTGCCGGTCCCGGAGGACTTGCCCTCGCACCGCGGACGGCATGCGGAGCCCATCGAGGTCTCCCATGCCACGCCGCCCCGGCCGGTCGCCCGGATCCCGCCGCCGACCCCGGCGCCGCCGACGCGAAAGGACACTCCCGCTCAAGGCACCGGGCCGGTCCCAGTAGCAGAGGCGGAGCTGTTCGCCACCACCGCGGGCGGCCCGATCAAGAGGAACGACCTGACTGACGACGAGCTGGCCAGCCTGAAGGCCTTGCGGCACAGCCTCGAGCAGGCCGCGGTGGTGATGCGCGCGGTGGCCGAGCTGTGCGTGGAGAAGGGCGTGCTGACCGCCAAGGAGATGGGGCCAAAGAAGAGCTGAGCTCGAGGCTACGCCTTGTCCACGTCGCGGTGGGTGACCTTGACCCGCGCCCGGTGCCTGGCGGTGAGGCGCTTCGACAGCTCCTCGGCCAGCGCCACGCTGCGGTGGCGGCCCCCGGTGCAGCCCAGGGAGACCGTCAAGTAGCTCTTTCCCTCCGCCCTGTATTGCGGGAGCAGGAAGGCCAGGAGCGACTCGAGGTGCTCGAGGAACTCCTGCGTCTGCGGGCGGGCCAGGAGCCACTCCGACACCCTGGGGTCAGTACCCGGATGCGGCTTGAGCCCCTCGACGAAGTACGGATTGGGCAGGAACCGGACGTCGAGCACCAGGTCGCTGTTCGAGGGAATGCCGTTGCGGTACCCGAACGACACCAGCGTCACGTTGAGCGCGTCGGCGTCGCCCGCGGCGCCGAACCGGGCGGTGATGACGTCGCGCAGCTCGTGCACGTTCATGCGGGTGGTGTCGATCACCAGGTCGGCGATGCCGCGGAGCGCGGAGAGGAGCTTGCGCTCCAGCGCGATGCCGTCGGCCACCGTGCCCTCCGGGGAGAGCGGGTGCCGGCGCCGCGTCTCGCTGAACCGCCGCAAGAGCGCCTCGTCCGCCGAGTCGAGGAAGACCACCTCCAGCCGGTGGCCGGCGCGCCGCACGGCCTCCACCTGCTGCGGGGTCTGGTCGAGGAAGCGCCCTTCGCGCGCGTCGATGACCAGGGCCAGCCGGTGCACCTCGTCGGAGCCGCCGTGCACCACCAGCTCGAGCAGCTTGGGAAGCAAGAGCACCGGCAGGTTGTCGATGCAGAACCAGCCGGCGTCTTCCAGCGCCCGGATCGCGGTGGACTTCCCGCCCCCCGACATGCCCGTGAGCAGGACGATGCGGAGCGGCGGCGCCAAGTCACTCCACCTCGTCGCCGATGCCGCGCGTCACCGTCGCCTGCGCGATCTCGCGCGACAGCTTCTCCTGGAAGTCCTTGGCCGAGTGGTGGCCTTGCAGCTTGAGCAGGTGGTTGCGCGCGGCCACTTCCACGATGGTGGTGAGGTTGCGCCCGGGCCGCACCGGCACGACCAGCAGCGGCACCTCGGTGTCCAGCATGCTGTACTTCTGCTCCTCGACGCCGAGCCGGTCGTACTCGACCCGGTCGTCCCACTCCACCAGCTCCACCACCATCTCGAGCTTCTTGCGGTCCCGCACGGCCGAGACGCCGAAGAGGTCCTTGATGTTGATGATGCCGATGCCGCGGATCTCCATGTGATGCTTGATGATGTCCGAGCCGCTCCCGTACACCGATCCGCCCTGCTTCTTCTTGAAGTCCACGATGTCGTCGGCCACCAGGCGGTGACCGCGAGTCACCAGGTCGAGCGCCAGCTCGCTCTTGCCGATGCCGCTCTTGCCCAGGATGAGGACCCCGACGCCGATCACGTCGATCAAGACGCCGTGCACCGAGGTGCTGGCGGTCAGCGCCTCCTGCAGGAACTGCTCGACGTTGTCGATGAAGGTGCTGGAGAGGTGGCTGGTCCTCATCAGCGGCACGCGGGCGTCGTTCGCCTCGCGCTTGATCATGTCGTCGACCGGCAGGTTCTTGGTGACCACCAGGCAGGCGACGGGCAGCCGGAAAAGGCCGCGCATGCGCGCCTGGGCCTCGCCCGCCTTGAGCGTGGCCAGGTAGCTCATCTCGGTGTTGCCGAAAACTTGAAGACGGTCCTTGTGGATGTGCTCGGTGAAGCCGGAGAGCGCGAGGCCAGGTTTCTGGATGCGCGAACTGACCACGCGGCGGTCGAGCCCGGCTTCGCCGGCGAGCAGCTCGAGACGCAGGTCGAAATCCCGGTCCTTGAGCAGCGTTTCGACCTTGATGGAGTCCACGAAAATCAGACTATAACAGCGCCTCCTTCCAGACGAGGAAACGCCCGTGCCGAATCGCCGTGCCGCTCTGCTCGCCCTGCCTGGCCAGACCTGGCCCAATCCCCTGTCCAGAGCGCGGACAACCGGAACGCTCCAACCCGGGATCAAAGACGCCGGCGTACCAGTCGCGCAAAGCGGGTTTGCGCTGGATGATCCGCCGGATCTCGTCTTCCCGGGCCGGGTCCTGCAAGCCGGCGCTGCTCACCGCTGGACCTCAGCCAGTCGATAGAGCGCATGGCTTCACTAATATTTGGAATCTTCGCCGCTGATCAACCCGGCGATCTCCGAGGCGGATTGCGCCGCGGCGATCGATTGCCGGAACGGCGGCGACTTGAACAGCCGCGAGATCCGCGCCAGCGCCTTGAGATGGATCCCCGCCGAGTTCTCCGGAGCGAACAGGACGAAGAAGAGGTACGTGGGCTTCCCGTCGATCGCCGCGAAGTCGACGCCCTTCTTCGACCGTCCGAACGCGGCCAGCAGGTTCGGAACGCCGGGCAGCTTGCCGTGAGGGATGGCCACGCCTTCCCCCACGCCGGTGGAGCCCAGCTTCTCCCGCTCGAGGAGGACCTCGGTCAGCCGGCCGGCGTCGAGGCCGTTCGCGCGCGCGAGCGGCGCGCACAACTCGCGCAGGACGCCCGCCTTGTCGGTGGCCTGCAGGTCGGGGAGGATCAAGTCCTCGCGCAGGAACTCGGCGATCTTCATCCTGCCGGCACACTACACCCGGGCTGCGCGAGCGCGCCAGAATCGGCGCGGCCTTGGGATCGAGCGGGAACGCCCTTATTTCGCCGAGGCGGCCGACCGCTCGGGCGGCGTGGCGGCGGCCCCCGCGGAAGGCGGCGGGACGGCGACCGCGGTCAGCTCCCCGTTTGCCTGGATGAGCCCGAAGTTCCCGTCCCGGCGCCGGTACACCACGTTGACGTCGCGCGAGTCGGGCCGGGTGAAGACCAGGAAGTCGTTGTTCAAGAGGTCCATCTGCATGAGCGCCTCTTCCACGCTCATGGGCTTGGCCAAAAACTCGTTCGACCGCACCACCTCGGGCGGCAGCCCTTCGGTCGGCGAGGCCGCGAAGATCTCGTAGCGCACCCGCACCGGCTCGCGCGCGTGCACGTGCGCGGGCCGGTGGCTCTTCAGCCGATCCTTGTACTTCTTCAGCTGCCTTTCGATCTTGTCGCACGCCAGGTCGATCGAGGCGTACATGTCCTCAGACTTCTCCTTGCCCCGCACGTGGAAATGCCCCGCGTGCAGGTTGATGTCCGCGTGATGCAGGTACCTCTCCAGCGAGAGGGTGACGTGGGCCTCGGTCACCTTGTCCAGGTACTTGTCGACCACCTTGCTCAGCTTGTCGGTGACGTGGCTGCGCAGGGCGTCGGTGGCGAACATGTTCCTGAAGGTGATGTTGACCTGCATGCGAAGTACCTCCGGTGGGACGAGCCCTTCCGGGTTCGATGGAAGCAGGATCGGGGTGCAGCCAAAGCCCGTTGCAGGCTCTGGGCTAGAAAAACCTCTTCCGCTTGCTGCTCGGCAGGATGCCGAGCACCTCCCTGTATTTGGCGACGGTGCGCCGCGCGATGTCGACATTCTGCGTCCGCAGGACCTCGACGATCTTCTGGTCGCTGTACGGCTTGTCGCCCGGTTCCGCGGCGACGATCTGCTTGATCTGGTCCTTCACCGCCTCCGAGGCGATGTCCTCGCCGCCCACCCGCGAGATCGACGAATTGAAGAAGAACTTCAGCTCGTAGATGCCCTGCGGCGTGTGCACGTACTTGTTGGTGGTGACGCGCGAGACGGTGCTCTCGTGCATCCCGATGTCCTCGGCCACGTCGCGCAGGATGAGGGGCCTCAGGTGGGCGATCCCCTTGTCCAGAAACTCCCGCTGGAACTTGATGATCGAGTCGGCCACCTTCACGATCGTCCGCTGCCGCTGGTGGATGGAGCGGATCAGCCACACCGCCGAGCGCAGCTTGTCCTGGATGTACTCCTTCGCCTTGCCGTTCCCGGCCCCGTTCTTCAGCGCCTGCCGATAGTGCGCCGAGATGCGCAGCTTGCTCAAGCCGTCGTCGTTCAGGACCGTCACGTACTGATCACCGACCTTGTGGATGTAGACGTCGGGGGTGATGTACTGCGGCTCATCGGTAGCGTAGCGCCGCCCCGGCTTGGGGTCCAGCCGGGAGAGCAGCTTCACCGCCGCCACCACTTCGTCGAGCGAGACGTGCAGGTCCTTGGCGATGGCCTGGTACTTCTTCGTCTCCACGTTCTTGAGGTGGCCGGTGATGATGGCCGGGAGCAGATCGGCGTCCGGGTCGTCCTTTCCTTCGCCCTCGGAGAGGAACCAGCGGGTCTGGACCAGGAGGCACTCGCGCAGGTCGCGCGACCCGCAGCCGATGGGATCGAAGCGCTGGATGACGTGGAGCACCTTCTCCGCGCAGGCCGCTCCGACGCCAGACTCCAGCGCCAGCGACACCAACGGGTCCGCCGCGCCGCGCGCCGCCCGCGCCACCGCGGCCGCCTTGGCCGCCGCCTTGAGCGCCTTCTCCGCCGTCCGCGCCGCATCCTCGCCGGCGCTGGTGGCCAGGACGGCGGGGACCTCCACGTCCTCGGGCAGCGGCGGCACCGTCGGCTCCGCGTCCGGATCCATCACCAGGTACCCGTCGCGGTTCATGTTGCCGATGATCAGCCCGCCCAGCCGCTCCTCCTCCTCCGTCAGCCCCGCCATGCGGAGCTGCTCCATCAGGTGCTCGGTGAGCCCCTCGGCCCGGGTGAGCGTGTCCTGGTAGTTCGGCAGGTCCTCGGCGGACATGCCCCCGCCGGACGGGGCGGTGTGCTGCGTCTGGTAGTTGTCGAGGTACTGCTCCCAGTCGATGTCGGCGCGCTGCACGTCGCCGTCGGCCTGCTGCTTGGCGTCGTTCTCGCGGTCGGGCGGCTTCTCGGGGAGCAGTTCGCTGGCTTCGATCGATTCGTTGAGGGTCGACGTCAGCTCTGCCGGGGCCTCCTCCAGCTCCGTCTCGGCGCCCTCGGCGGGCTCCTCCAGGAGCGGGTTCTGCTCCATCTCGGTGCGGATGAGGTCGACCAGCTCGAGCCTGGAGAGCTGCAGCAGCTTGATCGCCTGCTGCAGCTGCGGCGTCATCACCAGCTGCTGGCTGAGGCGAAGGGTCTGCTTGAGCTCCAAAGCCATTTCTACGTTCTCCCCTTCACTCTAGCTTGAAGCGCTCGCCCAGATACACGGCGCGGGCGCGCTCCGAGGCCGCGATCTGCGGCGGCGTGCCCGCTTCCAGGAGGCGCCCCTCCACCAGGAGGACGGCGCGGTCGCAAATGCCCAGGGTCTCGCGGACGGCATGGTCGCTGATCAGGATGCCCAGTCCACGTTCGCGCAGCTTCCCGATCACCCTTTGCAGCTCGTGCACCGCGATAGGGTCGATGCCGGTGAACGGCTCGTCGAAGAGCAAGAAGCGGGGCTCGGCCAGGAGGGCCCGGGCGATCTCCGTCCGCCGCCTCTCGCCACCCGAGAGCTGCTCGCCCAGAGAGTCCGCCACGCGCAGCAGGTCGAACTCGTGCAGGACGTCGTCGGTGCGCCGCTGCGCCTCCTGCCCGTGCACGCCGTGCCCTTCGAGGACCAGCAGGAGGTTCTGCCGCACGGAGAGCTTGCGGAAGATGCTCGGCTCCTGCGGCAGGTACCCGAGGCCCATCCGGGCGCGGCGATGGAGCGGGAGGCCGGAAAGATCCTGCCCGCCCAGGTGCACCTCGCCCTCGTCCGGGTGCAGGAGCCCCACCACGCAGTGGAAGCTGGTCGTCTTGCCGGCCCCGTTGGGCCCCAACAGGCCCACCACCTCGCCGGGGTTCACGTCGAACGAGACGCGATCCACGACCTTGCGGCCGCGGAAGCTCTTCGACAGCCCGCGGGCGTGGAGCGCGCTCACGGCTTCACCCCGGCGGCCGGCCGCGCCTCGTCCTGGTGCGCCTCGGGCCGCAGCCGGCCGTGGGCGCGTTCCACTCTCACCTCGTGCGAGTCCAGCGCCACCGCGATCCGCTCGCCGACCAGCACGTCGCCCCGCTCGAACAGGCGGGGCTCGCCGGTCAGCACCATCTCCCGGGTGCGGGCGTCGTAGTCGGCGTTCTGCGCCACCGCGCGGCGCTCGCCTTGCCGCAGCTCCACTCCGCCCCGCAGGTAGAGGTGGGTCAGCTGCCCCGACGAGTCGTAGTGCGCGTCCATGCGCGGGCCGCGAACCACCACGTCCCCGCGGCGCACCACCACGTCGTCGGTGAAGCGGGCCAGCCGCTCGGAGCGGTCCAGCGAGAGCCGGGACGCCTCGACCCGGGTGGGGAGCTGCGGTTCATCCGACTCCGGGACCGGGCGGCGCAGGACGAGCTTGGGCTTCTGCACGTCGACGTCCTCGGTGTCGACGCGCATCACGATGCGGGCGCCGGAGAGGGTCTCCGAGCCGTCCCGCAGGACCGGCTCGTCCTTGCCGTCCCCGGTGAGCACCAGCGTCTGCGCCTTGGAGTCGTAGACACCGTGGGCGCCGTCCGCCGTCCTGCCGCCGCGCTGCACGTGGACGTTCCCGTCCACCGTGAACCTCTCCAGCTTCTGCCCCAGGAGCGCCGGCTCGTCGCGGCCGCGCCGGCGCGGCTTGCGCGGGGGCGGCCGATCGTCGGCGGCGAACTCGACCACCGCGCGGTCGCCGGTCACCACCATCCCGTCGCGGGAGAGACGGACCGACCCCTCGAGCAGCGTGCGCCGCTCGCGCGGCTCCATCCGCATGGTCTGCGCGGTGAAGTCCACCGGACCTGGCGGCGCGGCGGCGGCGGCGGCGAGCGCGGCGGCGAGGGCGATCATCGGGTCCTCTTCGGCTCGCGGCTCGGGCCGGACAAGAGGGGATCTGCCGGACTCGTCGGTTGCAGCGTCCCGATCACGCCGCCTGTGAGGATGACGTCGCTGCCGTCGGCGCGAGCGGAGAAGCCCTGCGAGCGGACGCTGTACCCGGGCCCCTGCGCGGCGACGGCGCGATCGCCGCTGAGGCGGTCCGCGGGTCCGTCCCAGAAGACGCGTTCGGTGTTGCCCCGGTCCCCGCGGGCGGCCTCGAAGGTGACCCCGCCCGAGGCGATACCGCGCTTGTTGCCCAGGTCGCCGTCGACCTCGGGGGCGGTCAACCGCACGTCGCCGAACATCCCGTAGCCCGCTCTCGACTCGGGGTACAGGGTGGCGGCGGCGATCCGGGCATCCAGCCGCCCGCCCGCCCGCTGGTAGGCCAGGACCCGCGCCGTCCCTCGCGCTGCCACCCGTCCGTCGGACAGCCGGGCAAACGCTACCTCATGCAAGGTCAGGTCCGGTTCTTCGGGGGGTGGGGAAGGATCCGACAACTCGACAGAAGGAGCCGGCCGACCCCCGCAACCCAGGAAGAGCGCTGCAGCTGCACCGGGGATGGCGAACTGGCTCCACATTTGCAAGGAACACTAGCACCCGTACCCGCCGGTGTCGAGGTCCAAGGCCGCCCGCAAGTTGTAGAAAATCCGTCAAGACTTCAACGGATTGACCCTGGTCGTGTGCGCCACCGCGGATGCATCCACACCCACTGGTCCGGGTGCTCGCGCACCTCCTCTTCGATGGCCTCGGTGGCTGCCGCCGTCAGCGCGAGCGAGTCCGCCTCGGCATCTCCCGACGCCGGCACGGCCAGGCGCGAGACGCGGATGCGATGCATCCCCGGGGCCACCCGGCGGATCCGCGCGAACACGGCCGGCGCCCCCAATCGCAGCGCGAGATCCGCGGGCGCACGGGGAGTGAAGGCTTCCCTCTGGAAGAAAGGGACGAAATGGCCGGCGACGCCGGTGTCCTGGTCGACGAGCGCCGCGACCACCCAGCCCGAGCGGAGATGCCGGATGAAGGCGCGCGCCGCGCCGGATTGGTTGCGCCACAGGCTGACGATCCCGGCCCCTCCGCGAGACTTCTCAAGCAGGGCGGTGAGCCGGGGGTCCTGCGCCTCGCGTGCCACGGTGGCGAGGGGCAATCCCGCCGCGGCCACGCGGCGGGCGAGGAGCTCCCAGTTGTCCACGTGGCAGGAGAAGGCCACCACGCCGCGGCCTTCGGCGTGCGCGGCGGTCAGCGTTTCGAGAGAGCCCGGATCGAATTGCACGTCGCGGGACAGGTCGAAGTCCGCGGCCAGGATCTCGAGCGCCGAGCGCCCCAGGTTGACGAACGACGAGCGGCCCACCTGCGACCGCCAGCGTCGGTCGCGGTCGGGAAAGGCCAGCGCCAGGTGCTCGAGCGCGGCACGCCGGTGCCGCTGCGCCATGAGCCAGGCGAGCCATCCGGCGGCCGCGCCCAGCGCCAGGCCCACCCGCCGGGGCAGCCGCGAGAGCAGGGGCAAGAGCACGAGCAGAGCGCGCACCCGCAGCTCGCGCCGCATCCGCTTTCCCAGCGGCGCCGGGCGCGGGGCGGGAGGAGCGGCGATCCGGGGCGATCCGGGACTCATCCTTGCGGCGCCGGCACGTCGTCCGGTGGCGGCCATCCCACCGTCGCCCCGAGGAGCAGCTCGCACAGGTCCCGCACCGCGCCCCGACCTGCCCGGTGCGAGGCTACCCAGCGCACCTCGCGCAGCACCTCGGGTGCCGCGTCCGCGGGAGCGCAGGAGAGCGCGGCAAGGCGCAGGGCGGGAAGGTCGTTCACGTCGTCGCCCATGTACGCGGTGGCGGCGAGCGGGACGCCGACCTGCAGGCAAATCTGCTCCAGGGCGGGGCCCTTGGCGCGCGACGAGCCCACCACCGGATCGATGGACAGCTCGCGGCAGCGCTGCTGCACCAGGTCCGCGCGCCGTCCGGTGAGCGCCGCGACCTTGAGCCCGCCGTGCAGCTGCAGGAGGCGCAGCCCGTGGCCGTCGCGGACGTCGAACGCCTTCAGCGCCTCGCCCTCCTTTCCGTAGAAGAGGCGGCCGTCGGTGAGAGTGCCGTCGACGTCGAGCACGACCAGGCGGATGCGGCGCAACAGCTCGCGCGGCGGCTTCCTCGATCGCGGCACGGCCCGGGCTTGTATCAGAACCGGAAGACGGCGCCGCCCGACCCCACCAGGCGAGAACCGACGGTGCCTTGCAGCACCCCCACTGAGGCGAGCAGCGAGATCGATCCCGGCGGCGCGACTGCGAGCCCGCCCTGGAACTGCGTGAACTCGGCCGTGTGCTCGCGGGTGAAGTCGGTCGATCCGAGCAGCGAGACTTCGGTGAAAGCGGCCAGGCGCGGAAACGGCGCGAACCCCACCTGCAGCGCCAGCTCGCCGTCGGTGGTGGCCACCACCCCCGGGCCGGCGCCGAACACGTGGCCCACGGTGCCCCGGATCGTGACCTGCAGCCCTCCCCACCGGGCGGCGCGCACCCGCGCCTGGGCCGTCGGACGGTAGAAACCCTCCGGCCAGAGGTCGAGGCCCAGCCCGACGTCCAGGGCGTCCCACAGACCGTGATCGAGCCGCACCTCGTGGAACGGGCGCCCGGCGCGCGCGCTGAGCGCCGTGGCGCCATCGGGCTGCGGACCCAGCGCACCCAGCGCGGGGAGCGGATCCTCCGCGCCCGGCGCGAAGGGCGTGGAGACCGCCGCGGCCGCGGCGAGCAGGGTCGCGATCATCCCCCCTCCGTGTACGAGTCGCCCCACGTCTCGGCGAGCATGGAGCGCAGGTCGGCGGCGGAGATGCCCCGGTGCATGGTCAGGCGCTGCAGGGTGAAGGGATCGCTGTTCCCATGCGCGCCCACCACGGCGCCGCGGTAGCCGGCCCGCTCGACCGCCCGGCGCACCCAAGGCATCTGGTCGTTGTACGGATAGGCGAAGAAGTCGACGGGCTGGTTCAGGTAGGTCAGGAGCACCGCGCGGCTCTGCTCCACCTCGGCGCGCAGATCGTCTCGGCGCAGGCCGGTCAGCCTGCGGTGCGAGACGGTGTGCGAGCCGATCTCCATCCCGGCGGCGTCCAGGGCGCGCACTTCCGGCCAGATCAGGTATTCGCGGCGGTCGGTCACCACACGGGTCGATGCGTCGCGACCGCAGAACCCGGTCACGATGAAGAAGGTCGCCTTCTGCCCGCGGGCCGCGAGGCGCGGCAGCACGTTGGTCGACGCGTCCTGGTAGCCGTCGTCGAAGGTGAGGACCACCGGGTGACGCGGGAGCTGTCCCGCTCCGCCCTGAGCGTCCATCACCTGGCGGAGGGTGACGGTCTCGAATCCCGCGGAGCGGAGGAAATCGAGCTGTTCGTCCAGCTCCTGCGGCGCGACGGTGAGCGGGTCTCCGCCCTCGCCGACCGAGTGATACATGAGGATGGGCACACCCCTGCCGCACGCCGCGGACAGTGCAGCGCAGAGCAGAAGCGCTCTCCCGGGGGCGGGCACGCGGCGGGACCCTACCATTTTTCACCTTCGACCGGTCCAGTCCGGCTGGAAGTCCGTACAGCTACCGGCCGGCGACCGCCGCCCGGATCCGCTGCACGTCCGCGACCGTCTCCTCCCAGAGGGGGAAGGTGAGCGAGTTGGGGCCGTCGGAGAGGGCGCGATCGGGATCCTCGTGGACCTCGCAGAACAGGGCGTCGATGCCCACCGCCGCGGCGGCCCGCGCCAGCGGGGGCGCGAGCGTCCGGTCGCCCCCGGTGCGATCCCCTTGGCCGCCCGGCTGCTGCACCGAGTGGGTCGCGTCGAAGCATACCGGGGCGAGCTTCCGCATGGCGACGAGACCGCGGAAGTCGACCACCAGGTCGTGGTAGCCGAAGGTCGCGCCGCGCTCGGTGAGGAGCACGTCGCGGCAGCCGGCCTCCCACAGCTTGGCCACCACGTTCTTCATGTCCGTGGGAGCCAGGAACTGCCCCTTCTTCACGTTGACCGGCCGGCCCGTGGCGGCCGCCGCCAACAAGAGATCGGTCTGCCGGCAGAGGAACGCGGGGATCTGCAGGACGTCGGCGACCTCGGCCACCTTTGCGCACTGCGCCGGCTCGTGCACGTCGGTCAGCACCGGAAGACCGGTCTCTTCCTTCACCATGGCCAGCACCCGCAGGCCCTGGGTCAGCCCGGGGCCGCGGAAGCTCTTGCCGCTGGTGCGGTTCGCCTTGTCGAAGGAGCACTTGAAGACGGCCGGCAAGCCTTGCCGCTGCGCGACCTCCGCCACCTTCCGCGCCGCCGCGACCGTCTGGGCCTCGCCCTCGATCACGCACGGGCCCGCGATCAGGAGCAGCGGGTGGCCCGGGCCGACCTGGGCGCGGCCCACCTTCATGCCTGCGCCTTGGGGCCGCCTGCCGGGAACTGGATCTCCGGCGTGGTCCTCTGTGCCTCGAGCGGCTTCTCGCCGCGGCCTTGCCGGGCCCGCTGCTCCAGCGCGGCGCGCACGAATCCCGCGAACAGGGGATGCGGCTGGAACGGCTTGGACTGGAACTCGGGGTGGTACTGGCAGCCGATGAAGTAAGGATGCCCTTCCAGCTCGATCACCTCGACGAGCCCCAGCTGGTCGTTGACGCCCGAGGCGACGAAGCCGCGCTCCTCGAACCGCGCCCGGTAGGCGTTGTTCACCTCGTACCGGTGCCGGTGCCGCTCGGAGATGAGCGGGCGGCCGTACAGCTTGTGCGCCAGGCTGCCCGGCTTGAGCGTGCACTCGTAAGCGCCCAGCCGCATGGTGCCGCCCTTCGCCACCACCGACTTCTGGTCGGCCATCAGGCTCACCACCGGGTGGGGCGTTGCTTCGTCGAACTCGTGCGAATTGGCGCCCGAGAGGCCCAGCACGTTGCGGGCGAACTCGATGGCGGCCATCTGCAGGCCCAGGCAGATGCCGAAATACGGCACTCTCTTCTCGCGCGCGTAGCGCACCGCCGCGATCTTTCCCTCGGTCCCGCGCATGCCGAAGCCGCCGGGCACCAGGATCGCGTCCGCGTGCGAGAGCAGCGTCTCGGCGCCCAGCTTCTCCACGTCGGAGGAGTCGACGTACTCCAGGCTGACCCGGCAGTCGTTGGCGATCCCGCCGTGCACCAGCGCCTCGTTGAGCGACTTGTAGCTCTCGGTCTGGTCGACGTACTTGCCGACGATCGCGATGCGCACCTCGCGGGAAGGCTCCTTCACCGCCTTGACGATCTTCTCCCACTTGTCCAGGCGCGGCGCGCGGCTCCAGATGTTCAAGAGCTCGGCGACCCGGTCGTCGAGCCCCTCCTCGTGGAGCGCGAGCGGCAGCTCGTAGATGGTGGACACGTCGGCCGCGGTGAAGACGCTGCCCGGCTCCACCGAGCAGAACAGCGCGATCTTGTCCTTGATCTCCTTGGAGAGCACGCGGTCGGTGCGGCAGAGCAGGATGTCGGGCTGGATGCCGATCTCGCGCAGCTTCATCACGCTGTGCTGGGTGGGCTTGGTCTTCACCTCGTGGGCCGTCTGGATGTACGGCACCAGCGTGAGGTGGATGTAGATGGCGTTCTCGCTCCCGACGTCGTACTTCATCTGCCGGATCGCCTCCAGGAACGGCAGGCTCTCGATGTCGCCGACGGTGCCGCCCACCTCGACGATGACGATGTCGTTCCCGTCGGCGGCGTTCAAGATGAAGCGCTTGATCTCGTCGGTGATGTGGGGAATCACCTGCACCGTCTTCCCCAGGTACTCGCCGTGGCGCTCCTTGTTGATCACGTTCTGGTAGATGCGGCCGGTGGTCGCGTTGTTGTGGCGCGACATCTTCGCCGAGCTGAAGCGCTCGTAGTGCCCCAGGTCGAGGTCCGTCTCGCCGCCGTCGTCGGTGACGTACACCTCGCCGTGCTGGAACGGGCTCATCGTGCCCGGGTCCACGTTGATGTACGGATCCAGCTTGAGGTGGGTGATCTTGAGGCCGCGGTTTTCCAGCAGCGCGCCGAGCGAGGCGCTGGAGAGGCCTTTCCCCAGGGAAGAGACGACCCCCCCGGTCACGAAGATGAACTTGGTGCGCTTGCCGCGCGGTGCGTCCATGCGGCCGCCTCGCAGTGCGCTCATCCGTGCCTCCTTTGCTCGTCCAGGTACGAAGCCCTGGCGCGCTCGAGATCTTCCGGCGTGTCCACCCCGGCCGAGCTCCAGGGACCGACCGCCACCTCGACGGCGTGGCCGTGGTAGAGCGCCCGGAGCTGCTCGAGGCCCTCGGCCCGCTCGAGCGGCGTCTCGGGCAGCCGGGCGAACCGGTCCAGGAAGGCCGCCGAGAAGCCGTAGACGCCCAGGTGCGCGAGGGGAACGACCTCGCCGGCGTTGCGGGGGAAGGGGATCGGGCTTCGCGAGAAGTAGAGGGCGCGGCCCCGATGATCGAGCACCACCTTGACCACGCTGGGCTCGCCCGCCTCTTCCGGCCTGAGGGGCCGCGCTGCGGTGGCCATCTGCGCGCCCTGCCGCAACAGGTTCGCCACCGCCGTGATCGCGCGCGGGTCGATCAGCGGCTCGTCCCCCTGTACGTTCAGGTAGGCGTCGGCGGCGACCGACCGGGCCGCTTGCGCGATCCGCTCGGTGCCGTTGCGCGCGTCCCCGGTCATCACCGCGCGGAAGCCGGCGGCGCAGACCGCCTCGGCGATGCGCGCGTCGTCGGTGGCAACGGCGATCTGGTCGACCCCCTCGGCACGGGCAGCCCGCTCGCAAACGCGCACGATCATCGGCGCGCCGCACAGGTCGGCGAGGGGTTTTCCAGGCAGGCGCTGGGCCGAGTAGCGCGCGGGGATGAGTGCTGCGAGGCGCACGTCGCGTTGTAATCCGCGGCGGCCGATTCTGCAACCCTGGCCAGGGAATGCCCAGGGAATATAGAAGAGCCGATGTCCCACATCGACCCCCAGGTCGACCCGGACGTGCTGGCGGACATCCGCCGGGCCGCGTTCGAGCTCCGCCAGACCGATCCGCAGGAGGCGGTCCGGCTGCTCCGCCGGGCGGCGGCGGCGGGAGGCGGCGCCGAGGTGCTGGCGCGCGGCGCGCTGGGCGAGATCTACCTGGAGGAGCTGGGCGACCTCGACGGCGCCGAGCATGAGTTTCGCGCCGTGCTGCATGCCGTCCCCGGCCTTCCCGCGGCCGAGCTGGGACTCGCACGCGTCCTCCACCAGACGGGCGATCGCCGCGGCGAGCTGCAGGCGCTCTCGCGCGCGGTGGAAGGCCTGTCGCGCGACGTGGCCGGCTTCCGCGAGCGCAAGGCGGCCGGGGAGGCGCTCCCGGCGGGCGTCGAGGAAGTGGTCCTGACGCTCCTGGAGGCGGCGCTCGATCGGGCGCGGGTCGATCCCGAGGCACGGCTGGACGAGGACCTCCTCCGCTGGGCAGAGCAGGAGAGGCTGTTCGATGCGCTGCGCGAGGAGGAGGAGGACCCGCTACAAGACTGGGTCCGCTTCCACTCGCTGTGGGCGGAGCTGCGCAGGCTCACCGGCCGCGCCGCGGAGGCAGCTCGGGCGCTCGCCGAAGCCGAGGCGGCCGGGCAGCTGCCCGCGCGGGACGCCGCCGCGCTCCGCCGCGACGCGCTGGAAGACGCCGGGGACCTGGAAGGCGCCGCGGCCGAAGCCCGCCGTTTCCTCGACCTGCAACCGCCGGCCGTCATCCCGCTGGGCGTGAAGAAGTAGCCCAGGCGAGCGCGTCGGCGATCCGGTCCTGCCCGAAGAACAGCTCGTCCCCCACCACGCAGTCCGGCGCGCCGAAGATGCCCGAGGCGCGCGCCCGCTCGGTGTTCGCGCGCAGCGCAGCCTTGGCCTCGGGCGAGCCCGCGCGCGCGAGCACGGTCTCCGCGTCCGCTCCGCAGGCGCGCAGGACCGCGCCGACCACGGAGGGGTCTGCGATGTCCCGATCCTCCGCGAAGTTGGCGCGGAAGAGGCCGCGGATGCACTCGCCCTGCCGCGGATCTCCCTCGAGCGCGCAGGCCGTCCGGGCGGCGAGGATGCTCCTGCGCGGGAACGCAGCCGGCTTCTTCCAGGGAATACCGTGCTTCGCGCAGAGGCGCTCCAGATCGCGCCACATGTACCGGCCCCGCACCGGCTGCACGTTGAACGGCGAATCCTGGATTCCCAGCTGCTCCGTGAACAGCGGACCCAAGAGGAACGGCTTCCAGCGCAGCGGGACGCCGGCGCGCGCGCACTCCTCTTCGATCCGCATCGCCCCGACGTACGAGTAGGTGCTGGCGAACTCGAACCAGAACTCGATGTGAGGTTCCAGCGCCGTCATTGCGGACCGTCCTTTCCCCGCCGTGGAAAGGTCTCCTGCCGGCGGAGCGCCGAGGTCATGCCGTGCCGAGGGAGCGACGCTCCGCAGCGCGGACACGCGGCCGGCTTCAAGTTGCGCACCATGAGCCCGCATCGGGGGCAGAAGCGGGTGGTGTACAGGTAGCCCAGCTCGACGACGAAGAGCGCCAGGACCAGCACCAGCTGGAAACCGGCCGAGGCCCGCGCGAACACCCCGCGTCCCGAGGCCAGCGCGAGCAGGCCGACCAGCAGCGTCAGGAGCGTGGCCCGGAAGGCGAGCCGTTTCACCGCGCCCGGCGCCTTGCCGCGGGCGAGGAACCACAGCCAGGCGACGGCGAGCACCGCCGCGGGTGCGATCCAGATCGACACAAGACGGTTCTACTCCCGACCGCTCTGCCCCGTTGCCCCGGTCGACCTGGCCGAGCGCTTTGCTTGGCCCGGCTAGAACAGCCTGGCGCGCAAGCGCCGCAGGCGCAGCAAGCGCCGGCGCGACTTCCTTCTCATCTCCCCCGCTCCTCGCAGAACTTGACCAGGATCCGCGCGATCCTCTCCGCCGCCCGCCCGTCCCAGAGATCCGGCACGCGGCCTTTCTTTCCACGTCCTTCCAGAACCGCCATGGCCGCGGGGAGGACCTGCGCCGGATCCGTCCCCACCAGCGTGTTGGTGCCCACCTCCACCGTCACCGGCCGCTCGGTGTTGCGCCGTACCGTCAGGCACGGCACGCCCAGCGCCGTGGTCTCCTCCTGGATCCCGCCCGAGTCGGTCATCACCAGCCGAGCATTGGCGGTGAGGGCGAGGAAGTCCAGATAACCGATCGGCTCCGCCAGCTTCAGCCCTCGCGCTCCCTCGACCCTCTCTCGCAGCGACGCGTCCGACCAGAGGCGCGCCCGCGTGCGGGGATGGATGGGGAAGACCACCGGGATGCGCCCCGACACTTCGGCAAGCGCGCCGAGCAGCTTCTCCAGGGCGGCCGGCGCGTCCACGTTGCTCGGGCGGTGCAACGTCGCCAGCGCATATTCGCCCTTGCGGACGCCGAGCTGCTCGTGGATGCGGCTCTCGCGGGCCCGCGGCAAGGCGGCGTGCAGGCTGTCGATCATCACGTTCCCGACGAAGTGCACCCGCCGCAGGTCGATGCCTTCCTTCGCGAGGTTCTCGTCCGCGTCCCGGGAGGGAGTGAAGAGCAGCTCGGACATCCGGTCGGTCAGGACCCGGTTGACCTCCTCGGGCATCGACCAGTCCCAGGTCCGCAGGCCCGCCTCGATGTGGGCGACCGCGACGTCGAGCTTCGCCGCCACCAGCGCGACGGCCACGGTCGAGTTGACGTCGCCCACTACCACCACCACGTCGGGCCTCTCCCGCAGGATGACCGGCTCGACCAGGGCCATGATCTTCGCCGTCTGCTGAGCGTGCGACCCGCTCCCCGCCCCGAGGTGCGCGTCGGGCGCGGGCATGCCCAGATCCTGGAAGAAGACCTCCGACATGTTGGGGTCGTAGTGCTGCCCGGTGTGCACCAGCACCTGCCGCATCCGCGGGTCCTTGCGCAGCTCTTCCCAGACCGGCGCCACCTTCATGAAGTTGGGGCGCGCTCCGACGACGTGGAGGACCTTGATCACCTCCGTCAGGTGGTGACGCCGGGCCACACCTGCAAAGTTCTGTCGGCTATCCGACTGTGCGAGGGGGGCGCGGCGGGTTAGGTTCAAGCGCGGATGATCGAGGACACCGCCCGGGCGCTGGTCCACTTCGAGGTGGAGCCCAACTACGCGGGCTGGACGCTGGCCGAGTACGTCGCCGAGAAGCTCAAGCGCCCGCTGGCGCCGGCGCGACTGGACCGGCTGCTGCGCGGCCGCGCTCTGGTCCACCAGGAACCGCAGCTCCTCCCAGAGACCCGGGTCTGGCCCGGCTTGCGCTTCGCGCTGCGCAAGCGCTCGCCCGGCGACGAGGGGGAGCCTCCGGCGGTGCCGGTGGTCTACCAGGACGACGCGCTCCTGGTGGTGGACAAGCCAGCCGGGCTCGCGCTGCACCCGACCGCGCGCTACCACGTGTCGACCCTCACCCGGGCGCTGGAGACCCGCCACCGGAACGCTTCCGGGGAGAAACCCGATCCCGCCCACCGTCTCGATCGCGAGACCAGCGGGCTGGTCGCCTGCGGCCGGGGGACCTTGCATACCCGCGCGCTCAAGGCGGCGTTTGCCGCCCGGCAGGTCGAGAAAGCGTACCTGGCACTCTGCGAGGGAGATCCGCCCGGTGAGTTCCAGGTGGACGTGCCGCTGTCGGTGGGCACCAAGCGGATCAAGGTCAAGGCATGGCCGGACCCCCAGGGCATGCCGGCGGTGACCATCTTCCGGGTGCTCGTGCGCTACCGGGATTCCCAGGGGCAGGCGCTTTCGCTCTTGCGCTGCGAGCCGCGGACGGGGAGGCAGCACCAGATCCGCGCGCACCTTCACGCGGCCGGCTTTCCCCTGGTCGGCGACAAGCTGTACGGCCCCGACGACGGCATCTTCCTCCGGCTCGCGGAGAGCGGCGGCGCCCCCGCGCCGCGCGGCCAGTTCGACGACCTGATCACCTCCGAGGAGCGGCGGGCGCTTCGCCACCACCGCCAGGCGCTCCACGCTTCCGAGCTGACGCTCCCTCACCCCGTCACGGGCGAGCGCCTCCGCTTCGAATCGCCACTCCCTGACGACCTGCAACAGCTGATCGCGACGCTGACGGCGGTCTGGAAGCTCGGCTAGGCGGCGCGGCCCAGGGTGGAGCGCCAGGAGCGGACCAGGTCGGCAAGCCCGTCGGCCAGGCTGATGCGAGGTTCGTATCCGAGCACGCGGCGGGCTTTGGCCAGGTCGGCGGAGGAGGCGCGGAGGTCGCCAGCGCGCGGCGCCTGGTGCTCTGGAGAAAGGTGCGTGGCCGCGGGCCCGATGGCCTTCTGGAGCAGAGCGATCAGCTCCAGGAGCGAGGCGCTCCTGCCGCCGGCCACGTTGACGATCTCGCCCGGCGCGTCCTTCGCCGCGGCGGCGAGCAGGTTCGCCCGCACCACGTCGGAGACGTGCACGAAGTCGCGCGTCTGCAGGCCGTCGCCGTAGACGATCGGCCGCTGCCCCGAGAGCAGCCGGGTCACGAATCGGGGGATGGCGGCGGCGTACTCGCTGTTCGGGTCCTGGCGCCGGCCGTAGACGTTGAAGAAACGAAGCGCGACACAGGGCAAGCCGTAGGCCCGCGTGTACATCTGCGCGTAGAGCTCGCAGGCGACTTTCTGCGCCGCGTAGGGCGAGGCCGGCCTTGGAGGCAACGCCTCGTGCTCGGGCTCCTCCGGTCCGTCTCCGTAAGCGGCGCAGGAGCAGGCGAGCACCACCCGCTCGGAGCGCGCGCGCAGCGCCGCCTGGAGCACGTTCACCGTCCCGCCCACGTTCACCGCCGTGGTCCGCTCGGGCTCTTTCATGGAAACCGGCACGGACGGGATCGCCGCCAGGTGGAACACCCACTTCGCGCCCGAGACCGCCCGGGCGACCGCCTGTGGATCCGCGATGGTCCCTTCGATCAGCCGGAACGCCGGGTACCGCGCGAGCAGCGCAGCCGTGTCGCGTTTCCCGCTGGAGAAGTCGTCGATGCCGGCGACCTCATGGCCAAGCCTGAGCAGCTGTTCCGCGACATGGCCGCCGATGAATCCCGCCGCCCCGGTGACGCAGACCTTCGCCATTCTCCCCCCTTCAAACCCCACCGTCCTTGGGTGGTGGCGGATACGTCAGGCCGCAGCCGGCCCTCCCCTCCGGCGTCGCCAGGTTCTTGCAATTGCAGGCGTTGGAGTCCAGCAGCTGCTGGCAGAACGCCTTGTCCTGTTGATTGACCGGAAAGGTCGATTCCGCGTCGCTCGCCCTCTGGTTGCACGTCGCCCTCGTGCCGTCGTCCGGGTAACAGACGCAGATCTGGTTCGCCAGGTCCTTGCACGGGTCCCCGCAGCCGGCGGCTGACGTCAGGGTGAGCATGCAGCCGAGGAGTGGCAAGACCTTGACAACGCGGCGGGTCATGGCTGCGGGCGATCTACCACGGATTCCGCTTGCGCCCTCTCCCAATCCGCTGCTCAGTGGACAGATGCGCTACCTCTGGCTGCACGGGTTCTCCAGCTCGCCGGGCTCGGGCAAAGGCCGCTTCGTGCGCGAACGCCTCGCCGAGCGCGGCGCGCGGCTGGAGATCCCCGACCTGAACCAGCCGGCGTTCCGCGACCTGACCGTGACCCGCATGCTGGGACAGATCGACGCGCTGCTCCAAGGAGACCCGGTGGTTCTCTTCGGGTCGAGCCTGGGCGGCTACACCGCGGCGCTCTGGTCGTCGCTGCACCCAGGTCGGGCCCGCGCCCTGGTCCTCCTGGCGCCCGCGTTCGATCTGGCGGCACGCTGGAAGCTGCGCACCGGGTCCGACGGCCTGCGGCGGTGGCGCGAGAGCGGCGAGGCGCTGATGGATCACCATGCCTGGGGCCGGAAGGAACCGCTCTCGATCGGGTTCTTGGACGACGCAGGCCGGCACGAGGCCTTCCCGCTCCCCGACGCGCCCACCCTGGTCCTGCAGGGCAGGCGCGACGAAGTAGTCACCCCGGATCTGGGCCCCGAGTTCATCCGCCGGATGCGCGAGCGCGGGCGGGACGCCCGCCTGGTCCTGATGGACGACGGGCACGAGCTGAACGCCGACCTGCCCCGCTTGTGGCGCGAGATCGAGCCGCACGTTCCTTGCCCCAAGGACATTAGCTCGGCTGGCGCCGGCCGACCCCGTGGTAGGTGAAGCCCAGCTCGGCGACCCGCCGTGCGTTCCAGATGTTCCGGCCGTCGAACACCACGGGCCGCGCCATCAGCTGCTTCAGCCGATCGAAATCCGGCTGGCGGAACTCGCTCCATTCGGTGACCAGGAAGAGGGCTTCCGCCCGTTCCACGGCCGCGTACGGGCTAGCGGCGTACTGGATGCGGTCGCCCAGCTGCGCGCGGGCCGTCCCCATCGCGACCGGATCGTGGGCGGAGATCACCGCGCCGTCGGCCAGGAGCTCCTCGATCAGGGCGAGCGCCGGCGCGGAGCGGACGTCGTCCGTCTTCGGCTTGAAGGCGAGTCCCCACACTGCCACCTTCCGGCCGCGCAACCCGCCCAGCGGACCGAAGTGCGCGCGCGCCTTCTGCGCCAAGAGGCGCTTCTGGCGATCGTTCACGGCATCGACCGCGGCCAGGAGGGCGAAATCGAGCCCCTGGTTGCGGGCGGTGGCGACCAGCGCCTTCACGTCCTTCGGGAAGCAGGAGCCGCCATATCCCACGCCCGGGAAGAGGAACGGGTGGCCGATCCGCTTGTCCGCGCCCAGCGCCTTGCGGACCGCGTCCACGTCGGCCCCGACCCGCTCGCACAGGTTCGCCATCTCGTTGATGAAGCTGATCCGCATCGCCAGCATCGCGTTGGCGGCATACTTGGTCAGCTCCGCCGAAGCCGGATCCATGAAGTAGATGGGGCTCTCGGTGCGCACGAACGGCGCATGCAGCTCGGCGACGATGGCCCGGGCGCGCTCGCTGAAGGAGCCGATGACGATCCGGTCGGGGCGCTGGAAGTCGTCGATCGCGGTCCCTTCCTTGAGGAACTCCGGATTGGAGACCACCTCGACGGGGACCTTGGTCCGCGCCGACACTTCCGCCTGCATGCGGGCAGCGGTGCCCACCGGCACGGTGCTCTTGTTGACGATCACCGTGTAGCGATCGGCGGCATCGGCGATCTGGTGGGCCACCTTCATGGCCATCGTCAGATCTGCGTTGCCGTCGTCTCCTTGCGGCGTGCCCACAGCGATGAAGACCACCCCTGCGCCGCGCACCGCGGCCGAGAGGTCGGTGGTGAACGACAGGCGCTCGGCCTTCGAGTTGCGCGCGAGCAGCTCCGCCAGGCCCGGCTCGTAGATGGGCGTCTCTCCCCGGCGGAGCGCCTGCACCTTGGCCTCGTCGACGTCGACGCAGGTGACCAGGTGACCGGTCTCCGCGAAGCAGGTGCCCCCGACCAGACCCACGTAGCCGGTTCCCACCACCGCGATGCGCATGCGCCTTCGCCCCTTCCGGGAAAGCGCGTGACCCTACTCGACGCTCCCCTGCTCGGCAACCAATCCCAGCGCGCGGGCCATCTGCAAGAACGCGCCCGGCCGGTCCGGCTCGGCGGAGAGCTCGAATCCGTCGACCGCGCGCGCCGCCTCCTCCGACCGGTCGATGTCGGGAAGCCGGCCCGGGTCGAACTCCACCCCGCCGAACCCGCGGGCCGCCGCCGCGCAGCGCTCCAGGAGGAGCAGGGCCGCCCCGAGCTGCGCCGACAGGCGCGCCTGCCGGGCGCGGGCCATCGCCAGGACCGGCTCGCACCGGCGGAAGAGGTGGGCCAGGTCGACGATCTCGATCAGCGGAACGCGCATCCCGCGCTCCTCCAGCGAAAGCGCGTGCACCAGGATGGCGTCGTCCGGGTGCAGCCGGGTCCCTTGCGCGCGCAGGCAGAGGGCGCCGACCGGGAGCGCGCTTCTGACCTCGGCTTCCGGACCAGCGCCGGCCCGCGCCCGAGGAGCGCCGGCGGGCAGGGGAAAACCGCGGCGCAGGTGGATCAGGACGCGGAGGTCTCGGGGATCGCGCAGGCGCAGGACCAGCCAGCCCTTCTCTGGCCGCTCTTCGATACGGTAGCCGCGGCGCGAGAGACGCTCGAGCGCCCCGAAAGTGCGAGACGGCGGGATCAGCATCTCCAGGTCGCGCAGCGGCCGCAGCTCGGGCGCGGTGTAGAGGTCCTCCGCGTAGGCGGCGCCGTGCACCACCAGGGCGCCGGACCCCTCCAGCGCTCCGCACAGCCGGAGCAAGGCGGCCTGCTGCCAGCCCCGATTGGCCTGCGCGGCCGCCCGTACCTTGCGAAGGTCCTCCCGCGCCTCGTTGGGCAACTCTGGCGCGACGGCGTGGAGCACGGGCCCGACCAGATGCGCCTCGGCCAGTCCCATGATCTCCGGCCAGCTCCTTTCCAGCTCCGGCAAGAGCGGCACGCCGCGGAGCAGCCCCAAGAGCGCCGCTTCCGGCGCCTTCGGCCGCCTCTCCGCCAACCTGATCGGAAACCCCACCCTCCGAGCCTACGCGCCCCCGCAACGGGAGATCCAGAATTCGAAATTCGTTTCACGCGGAGGTCGCGGAGGAGAACAGCGAGGGCGCGGAGGTAACTGTTTTTCCAAAGAAACCTCCGCGCCCTCCCTATCCTCTGCGCCCTCTGCGTGAAACGCTTCTGGGCACCTACTCGACGGTGACGGATTTGGCGAGGTTGCGGGGCTGGTCGACGTCGGTGCCGCGGTGGTCGGCGGCGTGATAGCTGAACAGCTGGGTGGGGATGACGGAGAGGATGGGGAGGAGCAGCGGGTTCGTCTGCGGGATCGGGATGGCGCATTCCGCCAGGGCGGGCACGATCTCGTCTCCTTCGCTGCAGATGGCGATCACCCGCCCGCCCCGCGCCTTCACCTCCTGGATGTTCCCCAGGATCTTCTCGTAGTTCACCCCGGGGTGCTCCTCGGAGTCGCGCGGAGCCAGCACCATCACCGGCATGTTCTCGTCGATCAGCGCGATGGGACCGTGCTTCATCTCGCCGGCGGCGTACCCCTCGGCGTGGATGTAGGAGATCTCCTTCAGCTTGAGCGCACCTTCCAGGGCGACCGGGAACTGCGGGCCCCGGCCCAGGAAGAGCAGGTCGCGCGAAGCGGAGAACTTGTACGCCGCCTGCTGGATCGCAGGTTCGTACTTGAGCGTCCGGTCCACCAAGAGAGGCAGCTCGCGCAGCGCCTCGAGGTGTTTGCGGGCCGAGGGCGCGTCGAGCGTGCCGCGTAGACGGCCCAGGCGGACGGCGAGGAGGAAGAAAGCCGCCAGCTGGGTGGTGAAGGCCTTGGTGGAGGCCACTCCGATCTCCGGCCCCGCGTGCGTGTAGAGCACGTCGTCGGCCTCGCGCGCGATGGCCGAGCCCACCACGTTGCAGATGGCCAGCCCGCGGGCCCCGCGCGAGCGGGCCTCGCGGAAGCTGCCCAGCGTGTCGGCCGTCTCTCCGCTCTGCGACACCGCCACGCAGAGGGTGCGCGAGTCGACCAGCGGCTGGCGGTAGCGGAACTCGCTCGCCAGGTCGACCTCGACGGGGATGCGCGCGAGCGTCTCGATCATCAGCTTGCCGGTCAGCGAGGCGTGCCAGCTGGTTCCGCAGGCCACCACGTGCACCTTGTCGATGGCCGAGATCGTCTTTCCGTCGAGCTTGCAGCCGTCGAGGTAGACGTCACCTTCCTCGACCGAGGCGCGGCCGCGGATGGTGTCGGTCAGCGCGCGCGCCTGCTCGTGGATCTCCTTGTGCATGAAATGCTTGTGGCCGTTCTTCTCGGCCATGGTGGGAGTCCAGTCGATGCGACGCACGCTGCGGGCCAGCTTGTTGCCCGAGCGGTCGGTCAGCTCGACGCCCTTGCGGGTGATCACCGCGAAATCTCCCTCCTCGAGGAAGATCACGTCGCGGGTGTGCGCCAGGATGGCGGGCACGTCGCTCGCCACGAAGTTGCACTTCTCGCCCAGCCCCAGGACCAGAGGCGAGGCGTTCTTCGCCACCACCAGCATCTCCGGGTAGCGCTCGCTGATCACCGCCAGCGCGTAGGTCCCCTTCACCTTCGAGAGCGCCGCGCGCACCGCCTCGGGCAGCGGCTTCCCCGTCTTCTCCTCGTCGGCGATGAGGTGCGCGAAGATCTCGGTGTCCGTCTCGGAGGCGAAGCGGTGGCCGGCGCGGGAGAGCGCCTCCTTCAGCTCCAGGTGGTTCTCGATGATCCCGTTGTGCACGACCGCCACGCCGCCGTACTTGTGGGGGTGCGCGTTCTCGTCAGAGGGCTTGCCGTGAGTGGCCCAGCGAGTGTGGCCGATGCCGGTCGTCCCCCGCAGGACCTGCTCCGAGAGCCGCTTCTCCAGATTCGCCAGCTTGCCCTTGGCGCGGACGACGGAGAGCCCTTCCTTTCCCAACACCGCCACGCCCGCGGAGTCGTAGCCCCGGTACTCGAGCTTGCGCAGCCCGTCCACCAGGAGGGTCGCGCACTCCTGGTCGCCCACGTATCCAACGATCCCGCACATGCTCTACCGCCTCCGCTCCGCCCGAACGCCTGGTCGCGCCGCCTCGGACATCCGACCCGTCACTTCTTCCCCTTCTTCTCCACCCAGCCCTCGATGTTACGCTGCTTCCCCGCGCTCACGGCCAGAGACCCCGCGGGGACGTCCTCGCGCACCGTGGTGCCGCTGCCTACGTAGGCCCCCTTGTGCACGGTCACAGGAGCGACGAGCTGCGTGTCCGATCCGATGAAGGCGCCGTCCTCGATCACCGTCGGGTACTTCTTCTTGCCGTCGTAGTTGCAGGTGATGGTCCCGGCCCCGATGTTGACGCCCTCGCCGATCACCGCGTCGCCCAGGTAGGTGAGGTGGTTCGCCTTGCTCCCCTTGCCCAGGACGGTCTTCTTCAGCTCCACGAAGTTTCCCACGTGCGCCTGCTCGGAAACCTGCGCACCCGGGCGCAGGCGTGCAAATGGGCCCACGATGGCCCCCTTGCCGATCGTGGACGCCTCCAGGTGGCTGTACGGAAGGATGCGCGCTCCGTCCGCCACTTCCATGTCGACCAGCACGCATCCCTGGCCCACCTCTACCCCGCGGCCCAGGCGGGTCTTGCCGCGCAGGCTCACCAGGGGCTCCAGCACCGTGTCCGGTCCGACCTCCACTCCCTCGTCCACGTAGGTGACCGCCGGATCGACCACCGTGACGCCGTCGCGCATCAGCGCCGACAGCCGCCGCTCCCGCAGGCGCGCCGCGCTCCAAGCGAGCTGGGCTCGATCGTTCACGCCGCTCACCTCCTCCTCGCTGGCCTCGATGGTGGCGGGCCAGGACGCCCGTCCCTCGCGTGCCGCGGCCGCCGCCGCCGAGACGATGTCGGTCAGGTAGTACTCCCGCTGCGCGTTCTCGCGGTTGGCCTGGCCGAGCGCCTTGAACAAGAAAGGCGCGTCGACCAGGTAGATGCCCGCGTTGACCTCGCCAATCTTCTTCTCGGCTGCAGAGGCGTCCTTCTCTTCCACCACGCGCTCGGGGAAGCCCTTCTCGTTGCGCACCACGCGGCCGTAGCCCTTCGGATCGGCCGGGCGGGTGGTGATCAAGGCGAGGGGAGCCAGGGCGTCCCGCTTCGCCCGGACCAGGCGCTGGAGCGTCTCGGCGGTGATCAGGGGGGTGTCTCCACAGAGGAGAAGGACGCTTCCCCGATCGGAGAAGCCGGCGCGCCCCACGGCCGCTTGCGCGGTCATCACCGCGTGCCCCGTGCCCAACTGCTCCTTCTGCAGCACGAACTCGAGCGGGGTCCCGGGGAACAGCTGCGAGAGCTCCTTCTCGACCTGGTCGGCCTGGTAGCCCACCACCGCGATCACGGGCGCGCAATCCAGGGCGAACGCGGCGCGGACCGGGAAGTACGCCAGCGGACGCCCGCAAACCCGGTGCAGCACCTTGGCCCGGTCGCTCTTCATCCGGGTGCCTTTGCCGGCGGCGAGGACCACGGCTGTGATGGCGTCCATCGGCTCCTTCCCGTCCACTTTCCGACCGCCTGCCCGCGCGGCTGCCCGGTCACTGTTGGTAGGTCTGGCCCCGGATCGCGTCAACCGGCGCACTCCTGGCCCCTGGTATCGCGCGTCCGAAATGGCGCGTGCGAAAGGCATGCCATGCTAGCGTCATCGCATGGCGCCGGCGCCGCCGCCATTCGTCGACTTGCACCTCCACGCCGAGGGTGTGAGCGACGCCGACCTCACCACTCTCGCCTGGTTCGGACTGCGCGCCGCGGTGACCTGCGCGAACGACGCGGGCGCCTCCAGCGCCGAAGAGCTGCGGCGCCACTGGGACGGTCTGGTCACGGTCCAGGTCGAGCGCCTGCGGGGCGCGGGCATCCGGCCGTGGGTCGCGCTGGCAGTCCACCCGGCGCGAATCCCCTGGCACGGCGTGGACGACCTGCTGCACCGCCTGCCCCGCTACTTCGACGACCCGCGGGTGGTCGCGCTCGGCGAGCTGGGCCTGCACGAGGGAGGCGAGCGCGAGGAAGAGCTGCTCGCGCGCCAGCTCGAGCTGTCCCTGGCGTTGCGCAAGCCGGTGATCGTTCACACGCCGGGGCCGGGGAAGCTGGCCGTGACGCGCCGGCTGCTCGCGGTGCTGAGGGAGTCCCGCCTGGAGCCAGCCCGCGTCCTGGTCGACCACGTCACCGAGGAAACTTTTTCCCTGGTGCGCGGCTGCGGGCACTTCGCCGGGCTGACCCTGCAGCCGGGGCTGGTCGAGCCGGCGGACGCCGCCCAGCTGCTCTCGCGAAACGGCGCGGAGGGCGTGGTGCTGACCAGCGACATCGGAGAGGGAGCGAGCGACCTGCTCGCGCTGCCCCGCGCGGCGGAAGCGCTGCGCAAGGCGGGCCTTTCCGAGGCGCTGGCACGGCGAGCGCTCTACGAGGGCCCGCTGTCCTTCCTCGGCCTGGCAGACGACTAGCGATCCGGCCGGCTGCACGCCCGGGCTGCGCCCCCGCCGGGTGTGCGATTTCCTACATTGAGCCAAGCCGGCGACCCTTCGTAGGGTTTCCCTACGACCGGCGCGCCACTCCCGATCTGCGGGAGGGCCTGCCCGGCTGGGGTGGGGTGGCGCTGCTCGTGGGGAGCGCCAGGCGCTCGAAGGGCCAAGGCCCTGTGCGACGAGCCGGAGCCGCGCAAACGCGACGCCGCCTGGAGGCGCCTTGCTCGCTGCAGCATCGATCGCTCTTGCGTTGGTCGGCGCGGCCCACCCGCATCTCTTCTTCAGCGCAGGAGGCGTCGCCGCCTTGCGCGACGCGGCCGCGGGAACCCACAACGAGATCGCCACCCACCTGACGTCGATCCTCGATCAGCACGTCAACGATCCGGCGCCGACCACGGCCGACTACGACGATCCGCGCTTCTACGGGCAGGACGTGTGCGCGTGGGCCTTCGGCTACCAGCTGACCGGCAACGCGCAGTACGCAGCGCAGGCGCAGCTGCGCCTGGAGACGTATCTGGGCTGGAGCGACTGGGGGTTCGGAGAGATCGCCAGCCTCGGCGGGCCGGACCTGAACGCCGGAACCTTCCTGATCGGCGTCTCCTGCGCCTACGACCTCGTCTACGATTTCCTGCCCGCCGCGGACCGGGCGGCCGTCGCTGCCCGGCTGGGGACCGAAGCGGATCGCATGTACCAGTACTGGCCGAACGCCTGGTACGTGGACGAGTACCCGCAGAACCACAACTGGATCGACGCCGCGGGCATGGGGCTGGCCGGGCTGGTCCTGCAGGGAGAGGACGCGCGGGCCGGCAACTGGCTCGCCGCCGCCCAGGACGATCTCGCCAAGGTGCAGCTGGCCGTGGGCGTCATCCCCGACGGCTCCTGGCACGAGGGCATCCGCTACCAGGAATACGGGTTCTCGATGTCGCTGCCCTTCTGGATGGCGCTGCGGGCGAGCGGCTCCGACTACACCGACATGCCCGTCCTGCGCGGGCTGGGAAAGATGTTCCTGGCGGCGATGATCCCGGACTCGCCGCGGCAGCAGATCCTCGCCCACGGCGACTTCACCGGCTGGCCCAAGGGCGCGCTCATCGGGGTGCTCCGGTTCTCCGCCGCGCGATTCCAGGACGGCCTGGCCGAGACGGCCGCCCGACGCTGGCTGTCCGGTGGCACGCGCACGCGCTTCTTGCCGGACCTGTTCCACGACGTCTTCGAGTTCCTCGCCTACGACCCCTCGGTCGCACCGGTGGACGTGCACACGCTGCCGCTCGACACCTGGCTCCCGGACCTGCAAGCCTCGGTGCTGCACAGCTCGTGGGACCCCGGGGACTTGACGCTCGCCTTCAAGGCGGCGCCGTACGGCGGCAGGTCGAACTTCGACCGGGTGAAGGTGGGCGGCGCGCCGGGCGGGCATCTCAACTGGGGCCACGACCACAACGACGACATGTCCTTCTGGATGTGGGGCAACGGGACCTGGCTCGCTCCCGAGGCGGCCGGGTACATGGCCGGGGTGAACACCGGGGCCACGGCGGACAAGCGGGCCAACATGACGACGTTCCACAACGGCCTGTTGATCGACGGGACCGGCGAGCTGGGCGACGTGCGCAGCGCGGACGGCGAGACCTCGAACCCGTGGTTCTTCAGCCGCGACGCACGACCGTTGCTCCTGCCCACCGGGACCGCGGACTACGCGGTGGCCGGGGGACGAGGTGCCTCGCTCTACCCAGCGTCCTTGGGGCTCTCGCGCTGGGACCGCATCGTGGTACTGGCGCGCAGCCGCTATGCCCTGGTCCGCGACGACATCGCCGCCAGCGGCTCCCACGCGTACGACTGGATCTGCCACTTCCTCGACGGCGCCACGGTGGACACCGCCTCGGGATGGGTGCAGGGCTTGGGCCGCAACGGGATGTCGCTGGGCGTGCGCGTCGTCTCGCCCGCGTCGTGGACCGCCGCCACCGGGTTCCAGAGCGAGAACCTGACGTTCCTCTTCGAGCCCGACGGGTCGATCGCCTGGGTGCGGGTCCGGCCGCAAACCCCCGCGCCCGCGGTCCAGTTCCTCACCGCGCTGGTGCCGGTGCCCGCCGCGGCCTGGGCATCGCGCGTCCAGATCGATCCGCTGTCCACCTCCGACACTGGCGCGGGCGCGGTGATCGCGCCAGGCAGCGCGCTCGAGGAGCGGTGGATCTTCGGCCGCGCGGGCGGCGACGGATACGCGGCCGGCGACCTGGCTTTGACCTCGGCGCTGGCGGGCATGGCGGCGCGCAACGCGGGGGCTCCGGTGCGCGCTCTCTTGATCGGGCCGGGAAAGCTGTCCGACCAGAACGGCGCCCGGGAGCTGCTCTCCAGCGCGTCCGCTCGGATGATCGAGGCGGACCTGCAGGGCGCCACCCTGGTGGTTTCGGGCGACGGCATCTCCGACTTCCGGGCCTACGCGCCCGCCACGACCGCCCTCCGCATCAACGGTCAGGCGGCTTCGGCCACGCTGCTCGACGGCGTCGTGATCTATCCGGCGCTCCCGCCCCCGCCGCCACCGCCGCCACCGCCCGACGCGGGGACGGACATCGACGGCGGCGTCGGGGGAGTCATCGACGCCGGCCCGGGCGATCTCCAGCCGGACGGCGGCGCAGCGGATCCCGACGGCGGATCGGGAGTGGTCAAGCAGCCGACCTTCGACGCCTCCTTCCCGCACGGTGGGTTCGGGTGCTCCAGCGGAGGTGCCGCAGTGGGGCTCGAGGTGGCTGCCCTCCTGGCGCTGGCCGGAGTGCGCCGACGCCGGTGCGAAAGAGGCGAAAAGTAGCCGCCCCCGGCTAAACCAGGCACACAGGCGTGGGGTCTCTCGTCCGCTGGGCACGCGCGTGCTACCGTGTGCGCTCAGCGCGCTGGCTCCCGGGCGGGAAGCCGGGCGCCGGTACCTACTGTTGATAGGCCAGCATGACCGACATGCGCCGCTTCCTGCCGATTCTCCTCGCCACCGCAGCCGTGGCTGCCCCCGCCTGCAAGCGGCAGCGACCCGCCACCGACGCCCCCCCGGCCGCCAAGCCGCCCGCCAGCGCCTCGATCGTGGGCGCCCCGGCGGCCTCGACCGCCAAGCCGATCGACGCCTCGGACGCGGTGCGCGGCACCCAGCGGCCGCAGCCCGAGCCGCCGGCGCCGCCCTGCCTGCCGTCGCCGGAGGGCCGCGAGCCGGCGGTGCCCGACCTGCTCGAGCAGGCGTCGCGGGAGTTCGAGAAAGGCCGGTTCGAGGACGCGCTGGAGTGCGCGCGAGAGGCCTCCCGCATCGATCCGCAGAGCGTCGCCGCCCACCATTTCCGCGGAGCCGCCCTCGCCGAGCTGGGGCACGTCGAGGACGCGCGCACCGCGTACGCGCGCGCCCTGGCCCTGGATCCCGACGACCCCGAAGTCTTGCGCTCCGCGGCCGATCTGCACGTTCGCCGCCTGGGAGGGCGCGACGACCTGGAGCTGGCGCTCCAATACACCCACCGCGCTTTCCCTCGCGCGCACCGGATGAAGGACCGGGCGCTGCTCAAGGACCTTCATTTGCTCGAGGCGATGGCGCTCGACGACCTGGGCCGCCCCGGCGAGGCGCTGTCCGCGGCCAGCAAGGCGATCGAGCTGGACGGCAAGGACCGCGAGGCCCGGCGGGAGAAGGGCGTGGCGCTGTTCGAGCTGTGCCGGTTCGACGAGTCGAGGACCGAGCTGCAGAAGCTGAACGCCGAGGAGCCGGACGCCTGGGCAGAGCACTACCTGGGCCTCATCGCCGAGCGGGCGCAGGACGAGGTCGCGGCGGCCGCCCACTTCGCCCGGGCGCAGAAGCTGGACGCCGACGCGTTCAAGCCGCCCTCCGCGCCCAGCCTGTCGGCGTTCTCTCGGGTGGTGCAGGAGGAAGTGGCGCGGCTTCCCGCGGACGTCCAGGCGGGCCTCAAGCACGCCAACTTCGCAGTCGTCGACCTGCCCGACGTTGGCGACCTGACCGCGACCGATCCGCCCCTCTCCCCCGGCATCCTGGGCCTGTTCCGGCCGCCTCCCGACGGATCGAGCGAGGCGGAGAAGCCCTCCATCTTCCTCTACCGCAAGAACCTCTCGCGCGCGGCGCACAACGAGGACGAGCTGCGCCGCGAGGTGCGCGACACCCTGATCCACGAGGTCGGGCACCTGAACGGCGAGGACGACGATCAGCTCCGCGATCGCGGGCTATAAAAAGGCGCGCGATGAAGATGATCGACGTCGGGGAGAAGGAGCGGACCAGCCGCGTCGCCATTGCCCGGGCGGAGCTGAAGTGCAGCCGCGGGGCGCTCAAGCTCCTCAACGAAGGCCGGCTGGAGAAGGGCGATGCGCTGGCGGCGGCCCGGCTCGCCGGGATCATGGCGGTCAAGCACACGCCGCAGCTCCTACCGCTCTGCCACACCATCTCCATCGCGGGGGCGGACGTGGAGGTGGCCGCCGACGAGGAGGCCGGCGTGGTCCGCATCGAGGCGCGCGTGCACGCCATCGAGCGCACCGGCGTGGAGATGGAGGCGATGACCGCCGCCTGCGCCGCCGCGCTGACCGTGTACGACATGATGAAGCGCCACGACCGCGGCATGGAGCTGGTCTCGCTGCGCCTGGTGAAGAAGTCCGGCGGCCGCAGCGGCGAATGGCTCCGCGAAGGCGAAGAAGTCCGCGACTCCGACCCCACCCCCCGCCCCGGCAAGAAAGCCTCCAAGGGCTGAAAACGTTTCACGCAGAGGGCGCGGAGGAGGGGGAGAGCGCGGAGGAGCCTGGTGTTTTTTGAAAAACCAAGTTCCTCCGCGACCTCCCTCTCCTCCCCTCCTCTGCGTGAAACGCTTCTAGGCTCGGCCGCGGCTCAGTGGACGCCGTGGGAGGCGAGCCAGCGTTCGGCGTCGATGGCCGCCATGCAGCCGGTGCCGGCGGCGGTCACCGCCTGGCGGTAGACCGGGTCGGCGGCGTCGCCCGAGGCGAACACGCCGGGCACGCTGGTCTTGGTGGTTCCCGGCTGGACCTTGATGTAGCCCACCGCGTCCATCTCCAGCTGTCCCTTGAACAGCTCGGTGTTCGGCTCGTGCCCGATGGCCACGAAGAGGCCGTTCATCGGGATGGTCTTGTGCTCGCCGCTCTGCGTGTGCTTGGTCTTCACCCCGGTCACGCCGGACTTCTTGTCGCCCAGCACGTCGACCACTTCCTGGTTCCACTCCCAGCCGATCTTCGGGTTCGCGAAGGCGCGCTGCTGCATCACCTTGCTGGCGCGCAGATCGCCGCGCCGGTGGATGACCGTCACCTTGGAGGCCAACTTGGTGAGGAACAGCGCTTCCTCCATGGCGGTGTCGCCGCCGCCGACCACCCCGATGTCCTTGTTGCGGAAGAAGAAGCCGTCGCAGGTGGCGCAGGCGGAGACCCCGTGCCCGCTGAGCGCCTTCTCGCTGGGGATGTCCAACCACTTCGCCGAGGCGCCGGTGGCGATGATGACCGCCTCGGCGTGCATCTGGCGCTTGCCGGCCTCGATCAAGAACGGCCTCTCGCGCAGGTGCACCCGGGTCACCATCTCGTCCACGATCTGGGTCCCGAATCGCTCCGCCTGGGCGCGGAACAGCTCCATCAGCTCGGGTCCCAGGATGCCGGTGGGGAACCCGGGATAGTTCTCCACGTCGGTGGTGATGGTGAGCTGCCCGCCGGGTTGCAGGCCGGTGAAGATCAGCGGCTTCAAGTTCGCGCGAGCGGCGTAGATGGCGGCCGTGTACCCCGCGGGGCCGCTGCCGATGATCACGATCGAATGCTTCTCCACAAGCATCACTCCTAGGGACGTCGTTGGATGCCCGGGAAACGTCCTCGGTGCGCTCCAGCATAGCGGAGAAATCGCCCCGGTCAGTGAGCATTTGCTAGAGTGGCGGCGAGGAATCCCTTGGACGCCGCACAGCTCAAGAAGATCCCGCTCTTCGCCAACCTGACGACCGACCACCTGCAGAAGGTGGGCGCGATCGCCGCCCAGAAGCAGCTCAAGGCCAACGAGCGCGTCTTCCAGGAGGGCGAAGTGGGGACCGAGATGTACATCATCGCCTCGGGAAAGGTGCGCATCTCCAAGATGGTCCCGGGGGTGGGAGAGGAGGCGCTCGCCGTCCTCGAGGCCGGAAGCTATTTCGGCGAGATGGCGCTCATCGACGACACGCCGCGCTCGGCCGACGCCACGGCCCACCTCGCCTGCACGCTGTACGTCATCCAGAAGGCGGACCTCGAGCAGCTCATGTTCCTCCACAAGGACCTGGCTTACGAGCTGCTCTGGACCTTCGTGCGCACGCTCTCCGCCCGCCTGCGCGAGACGAACGACAAGATCAAGGCCTTCTTCGCCCTCTCCGCCCGCTTCTAGCCCGCGACGACGATAAAAGGGCTCACCGCGGAGGCGCGGAGAGCGCGGAGAATTCTTTTTCGATCCCAAGTCTCCGCGTCCTCCGCGCTCTCCGCGGTGAAGCTTTTTGAGACGGGGTGTCCCGTTTCGAGGCCCTCACGCCCCGTCGCCATCGTCTGAGGCGGGGTGGCATGCGCGCTGCAACGGCGGCGGGCATGTCGCGGATCCTCGAGGTCGGGCCCGGAGCGGTGTCCGAGGTGGAGCTGGTCGCCGCGGTGCTCGCGGGCACCGGCAAGCGCGAACGGCCCGAGGCCGTCGCGGCGCGGCTGCTCGAGGGCGGCCTCCTGCGCCTGCGGCGGATGCCCGCTTGCGAGGTCCTGCGCGAGGCGCGGATGCGCCCTGCGCAAGCGGCCCGGTTGGTCGCCGCGCTCGAGCTGGGTCGCAGGGCCATGGCCGCCGAGCAGCGCCAGCGGGAGCGTTTCGTCTCGCCCGACCTGATCGCCGCCCGCCTCTGGCCGCTCCTCGCCGACCTTTCCCACGAGGAGTTCTGGGCGTTCCTGATGACGGCGCGCATGGAGGAGGTCCGCTGCGTGCGCGTCGCCTGCGGCGGTCTCACCCAGTGCTCGGTGCTCCCGCGGGAGGCGTTCGCGCCCGCGCTGGTGCACGCCGCGCCTTGCGTGGCGTTCGCGCACAACCATCCGTCCGGCGATCCCACGCCTTCCTCCGACGACCACCGCCTCCAGCTCATGCTCGACGAGGCCGGCCGGGCGCTGGGCGTGCGGGTCGTCGATCATCTGGTCATCGCCGCCGACGGGTTCCACAGCGCCCGTACCGGGGCGGGAACGCCGCCGCGGCTCGAGGCCGTGGCATAAGGGGGAAACATGCAGGAGCTCCGCGAGGCGCTGTCCACCCATTTCGGCTACGACGGGTTCCGGCCCGGGCAGGAAGCGATCATCCGCTCCGTGCTCTCCGGGCGGCCTACGCTGGCCATCCTGCCCACGGGAGGGGGAAAGAGCCTCTGCTACCAGCTTCCCGCCCTGCTGCTGGAGGGCACCACGGTGGTGGCCTCGCCGCTGGTCGCGCTGATGAAGGACCAGGTCGACGCGCTGACCGCGCGGGGCATCCCGGCCACCTTCGTGAACAGCTCGCTCTCGGAGGCGGACCGCAAGGAGCGCCAGGCGCGCATCCGCGCCGGGGCCTATCGGCTGGTGTACGTCGCGCCCGAGCGGTTCCGCTCCGGCTCCTTCCGCGAGGCGATCGCGCAGGTTCGCGTGCCGCTCTTCGCCATCGACGAGGCGCACTGCATCTCGTCGTGGGGACACGACTTCAGGCCCGATTATCTCCGGCTCGCCGAGGCATGGGGGCATTTGCGCGCCGAGCGGATCCTGGCGCTCACCGCGACCGCCACGCCCGAGGTGCGCAAGGACGTGGTCCGCGCGCTCGGCCTCGAGGATCCCCAGGTGTTCGTGGCCGGATTCGACCGGCCGAACTTGTTCGTCGAGGTGGCGCGCGCTTCCGGCGACCAGGAGAAGATCGGCCGCATCCTCTCGCTCGCGCGCCGGGGAGGGCCGGGCCTCGTCTACGCCGCCACCCGGCGCAACGTGGAGAAGGTGGTGCTCGCATTGCGAGCGAACGGCGTCGACGCGGCCGGGTACCACGCCGGCATGGACGACGCGGAGCGCAGCGCCGCGCAGGAGGCTTTCTTGCGCGGCGAGGTCTCGGTCGTCGTCGCCACCAACGCGTTCGGGATGGGCGTGGACAAGGCCGACATCCGCTTCGTGGTCCACTTCCACGTCCCGCGCTCGATCGAGGCGTACTACCAGGAGATCGGCCGGGCCGGGCGCGACGGCGCGGAGAGCCTCGCCTTGCTCCTCTTCAACTACGCCGACGTCATGCTGCAGAAGCGCATGATCGAAGGCGCGCGGCCCAAGGAAGAGACGGTGCGCAAGGTCTGGGACGCGGCGCGCGCGCTCGGCTCGGGCGGCGTCGCCGAGCTGGCCGCCGTCTGCGGGGTCCATCCCGCGGACGCGCAAGCGGCGCTCAAGCTGCTCGAGGCGGCCGGGCACCTGGCCCGGCGGGGCCAGGACTTCTCCGTCGTCACTCCCGAGGTGGAGGAGCCGTCGGTCGACTTCGAGGTGGCCGCCACGCGCGTCGCGCACGAGCGGCAGATGCTCGATCGGATGGTCCGCTTCTGCGACACCGAGGGATGCCGCCGGCGCAACCTGCTCCGGTACTTCGGCGATCCCGTCGCGCCCCTCTCTTGCCCGGCCTGCGACCGCTGCACGGGGCCCCGGGCCCCCGACGCGGAGGAGTTCACGCTGGAGCGCCAGCGAAGGTTGCCGCGCTCGCGCCCCGTGGAAGTGCCGGCAGACATGGACGAGGAGGTGTTCGCACGGCTGCGGGCCCTGCGCACCGAGATCGCCCGCGAAAGCCGCGTGCCTCCCTACGTCGTCTTCCATGACGCGACCCTGCGCGAGCTCGCCAGCGCGCTCCCCCAGGACGAGCGCGGCTTCCTCGCCGTCAAAGGCGCCGGCCCGAGCCGCTGGCAACGCTATGGCGAGCGGGTCCTCGCGGTGACCAGGAAGGGGCGCCGAGCGACCTCGCCCGAAGAGGAACAGGGGAATGGTCTTTCCGCGCGGGAACCGGCGGAGCGACCTGCGCGGGAGTACGAGGCCTTCGAAGCCCCGCCCCCGCCCGAGCCGCCGGTGGCTCGCGACCCGGCGGGGAGCGGGGAGCTGGACGCCGTCTGGCACCTCTGCTCAGGAGGCGCGACCCTCGCGGAGATCGCCGAGCGCACCCGGATCGCCCCGCCGGACGTGGCGCGCCGGCTGTGCGAGCTCCGCCGGGCGGGGCGTCAGCTCGACGTCGGGCGCCTCCTCGGGCAGGGCCGGGTCGACGCGATCCGGCTGGCAGCTCGCGGAACGAACGGCGACGTGGCGGCGGTCCGGCGGCGGTTGCCGTTCACCGCGCCGCTGGCGGAGATCCGGCTCGCGCTCGAGGCGTAGGGCCTTTCGAGGGAGCGACCAAGCCGGCCGCGGCCGGGGGCTTGGCGCGATCCGGCTGCGTTTCCCCGCTGTCGGACCCCTGTGCTACCGTGCCGCGACTTTCCAAAACGAAGAGGCACTCATGGCGGGCAGCGGCGTCAACAAGGTCATCCTGGTGGGCAACCTGGGAAGGGATCCCGAGGTGCGGTACACGCCCGGCGGTCAGGCGGTCGCCAACTTCACCATCGCCACCAACGAGAACTGGACCGACAAGTCCGGGCAGAAGCAGGAACGCACCGAGTGGCACCGCATCGTGGTGTGGGGGAAGCAGGCCGAGCTCTGCGGTGAGTACCTGAGCAAGGGCCGGCAGATCTATCTCGAGGGCCGGCTGCAGACCCGGGAGTGGACCAACAAGGAAGGCGCCAAGCAGTACACCACCGAAGTGGTCGCCAACCAGGTGGTGTTCCTCTCCGGCGGCGAGCGCGGCCAGGGCCGCGGCGCCCCTCGAGGCGGCGGCGCTCCCGACGAGCTCGGCGGCCCCCCTCCCGCCATGGAAGAGAGCGGCGCCAAGCCCGCCGAAGACGACATTCCTTTCTGACGTACGGCTCGTTTCGGTCGAGACAGCCGGGCTCGAGGACGATCGAGCGCATTCCGCGCGCGAGGCAGAACGTCACTTCTCGTCTCGCGCGAGACGTTCTGGTTCGTGGACGATCGATGCGCATTCCGCGTCCGAGGAACGAACGACCGTGGGTCCTCCCTTGCTTTCCAGGGGGAGACTGTCGAAGGCAGCAGCACTGACGTGCGGGGGCCGCTCTGCAGCAGACGATGGCGCAGCTGGCACGGCCACGCCGTTGACGCGCCACGTCCCGTCCCGGAACTCATCATCAATCACTTCTCGTCTCACGCGAGACGTGTCTGGTTCGAAGATGATCGGTGCGCATTCGGCGTCGGAGCACGAACGACCATTGTCTCCCTTGCTTTCCAGGGGGAGTTTGTCGAAGGCAGCGGCGGTAACGTCGATCCAAATGAGTGCCACGGCGGCTCTGCAGCAAGCGACCGCGCAGTTGGCGGCTACTCTGTTGACGCGCTGCGTCCCGGCCCGGGACGGGACGCGCTGCGTTACATCTCGCGTGCTGCTCGAACGACCGCGCGGCATTCGAAGAAGCACCGCCCGCGCGCGAGTCGAGTTCCGCGCCCGCTGCTGCGCCCGACCCTTCCCCTGAAAAGCAACGGAGACCGCCCGTCGATTTGTCGTCGCCGTGGAGTCGCTGCTGATAACTCGGCTCGAGCGAGTTACGCGGAATGTGACGAATCGTGAGTCCCGGAACGGGACGCGCTGTGTCACTTGTCGCGTTCTGCTCGAGCAGCCTCGCGGCAATCGGGAGAAGCACCGCTGGCGCGCGAGACGAGTTCCGCGCCGCCGCTGCGCCGGACACTTCCCCTGGAAAGCAACGGAGACCCGCCGTCGATTTGTCCTCGCCGTGGGGGGTTCGATCTCGTTGCTCGGGAAACTCGGCTGGTCCAGAGCCGGCGACCCGCTAACCGCCGGGGCGGGAGGCGCGAGGCGGGCAGTGCGAGGCCTCGGCCGTGCAGGCCTGCTGGGGTTGATTCGCCGGCACCGGGCGGCCCGCGGCGGGCGCGGGGCCGGATGATCCGTCGGGCCGGCCGGGCCCCCTTACCGGGTTCGGGATCACGGTCACGGGCCAGTCCGGATCGGCGGCGCCTGAAGACGCGTTGACGGCGGCCGGCGCCGGGGTCAGCGCCGCGGCGGCGGCCGCGCCGACCGGGGCCAGCGTGGTCGCGTTGATCGGGCCAGAAGGGCGCTGGAGCGCGGCGGGGGACGGCTGCGCCGGTTCGGCCGGGCCCGGGGACGCCGCGACCGTCGGCTTCGCTTCCGGCGGCGCGGCCGCGGCCGGAGCGGCTTCGACGTGCCGCTCCAGCGCGGCCAGCCAGGCCTGCGCCTGCGTCGAATCTGCTCCGTGCGATTCCCTCAGTACGCGCGCGAGCCCCGACCGCGCCGGATCCGACTCCGCCGCGGTCAGGCCGATGGCGGCCAGCTCGACGGCGGCTTGTGCCTGGACGGCAGGGACCGTCCGCATCACGGAGAACAGCTCGTCCGCCGAGGCGTCTGCCACGTCCGCGAGACCCTTGGAGAGGAGGACCTCGAGCTGCGCGTCGTGCTGCGGGCCCCGCGCGAGCGGCGCCAGGGAGAGCAGCCGCGCCAGCGCCTCGGCGTTGCCGTCGACGGCCAGGTCGAGCAGGGGCGAGACGGCGGGCACCGGCAGGGACAGCTCGCGGCCGATGGCGCGAAGCTTCACGAACAGCTCGGGCGAGGAGGGCATCGCCTCCAAGAGCGGCCCGCCGCCCTGCTCGGGATCGCTCCGGACCAAGGCGTCCGCGACCACCAGGCGGACCATCGGATCGCGCTCGCTGCGCAGCGCGCTGCGCAGGAAGGCCAGGTTCTTCTTGTCGGGCGACTGCGCCATGGCGGAGTAGGTCGCGACTCGCGCCCGCAGCTCCGCGGGGGACAGCTCGGCGGGCGCCAGTGCCGCCAGCGCCTCCTTGTCCGGGCCGCCCCAGGAAGCGAGGACGCCTCCCAGCCGGTCGACGCTCGACACCACCTGCGAGCTGCGGCCGGACCAGTCGTTCACCAGCACGGAGAACGCGAACCTCTCGCCTCCCAGGCTCTGCACGAACCCGGAGAGCGCGGTCACCTTGTCGAGGGTGCCGGTCTTGGCGCGCAGCCGGCCGGCCGCGTCGGTGCCCTCCATGCGCAGCTTCATCGTCCCGTCGCGCGCGGCGATGCCCAGCGAAGAGACGAACTCGGCGGCCACCGGGAACCGCTTCCACACGGCGGTGAGCAGCGTGGTCATCTGGTGGGCGGAGAAGCGGTTGGTGTCGTTCAGCCCGCTGCCGTTGCGCAGCTGGTACGAGCCGCGCGGGATGCCCAGCTCGGCGAGCAGGTCCTGCGTCACCTCGATGCCCTTCGGCCAGGTGCCCGGAGCGCCCTTCAGCTCCGCTCCCAGCGTCTTGACCAGCATTTCGGCGATGAAGTTCGAGGAAGCCTTGTTCATGTCCCGGACGACGTCGGACAGCTCGTCGGAATCGTGCGAGGCGATCAGCGTCGCCGAGGCGGGGGCGGCGCCCAGCCTCACCCGGGCGCCCACCCGGATCCCTCTCTGCTTGAGGGCGAGGCGGAGCGTCTGGCCGAAGTACATGGCCGGATGGGTGACGCGGCGGGAAAGCACCACCGGCTCGGACCTGGCCGGCAGCCGCCCGTCGACCACTACCCGTGTCCGATCACCTTCCGCGTAGGTGTGCGGCCGCAGCTTCTTCCGCGCGTCCTCCCGCACGGTGCCGACGTTGTTGTGCAGGACGAAGCAGTCGGCGTCCGGTTCCAGCTCGACGCGCGCGCGCTGGCCGGCGCGGTCGCCCGGCGTGACGTAGATGTTCACCGCGTTGTGGTTCAGCGAGAGCGCTCCCACCGGCGCCGCATACGCCTTGTCGCTGGTCTCCTGTTCCCAGCCGGGACCCCACTTCTCCGCGTCGAAGTAAGTGTCGTCGAGAACGATCTCGCCGACTTCGCGGACGCCGCGGTGCCACAGATCGGCGGCCAGCCCGTAGAGCCGCTCGGTGTTCAAGGTGGGGTCGCCGCGCCCCTTCACGTACAAGGTCTGGACGCGCCCGCGGCGGTCCGGGGCCCGGTCCCCCAAGAAATCAGTGGTGAAACGGAAATCGGGGCCCAGCCGGAGCAGCGCTGCCGCGGCAGTGACCAGCTTGGTGTTCGAAGCCGGATTCAGCTGGTCGTCGGCGCCGCGCGAATAGATGACCGAGCCGTCGTCGAGCGAAACCACTTCCACCGACGCCCGCGCACCCGCCAGCGGCGGCTGCGAGAGTAGCGCGTCGAAAGCGCTGCGCAGCGCCTGCCAATCGGAGGACGCCGCCGAGGCGGTGTAGGCGCTGCAGAGCGCGCACACCGCCAGCGCAGAGACCAGGATGCGATGCTTCTGCCGAGACAGGGGGGACCTCGCTTGGTGGGCTTGCCCGCCTCTCGATCTCTACCAACCGCCCGCCCGCCGGGCAACGAAACGGCGAGCCTCGACTCCCTCGGGATGCGACCAGCGAACAATCGGCAGGCCCCCCCCCTTCCTGGGTGTGACACCTGAGTGTTCCGTGCTAGGCAGCCTCCATGGACTACGAGAAGCTCGCCGCCCGCTGCGTGATCGCCGGAATCCAGGGTCCCACACCCACCCCGGACGAGCTCGACCTGGTCCAGCGCGGCATCGCGGGCGTGGTCCTCTTCAAGCGCAACGTGATCGACCCCGCCCAAGTCGCCGAGCTGTCGCGGGCGCTCAAAGCGGCCGCGCCCGGCGCGCTGCTCATCTCCGTCGACCAGGAAGGCGGCCGCGTGCAGCGGCTCCGCCCTCCTCACTGGACCGAGCTGCCGAGCATGCGCCGGGTCGGCGAGCTGGATGCGGCCGGCGGCGTCGCGGGGATGAACGGCACGACGATCGCAGAGAAGCTGGGCCTGCTCGTCGCCGAAGAGCTCTCGGCTTGCGGCATCGACCAGGACTACGCGCCAGTGCTCGATGTCGACACGAACCCGGACAACCCGGTGATCGGCGACCGCTCTTTCGGGCGCGACCCGGCGCGGGTGGCGCGCCTGGGGGTCGCGCTGGGGAAGGGGCTGGAGTCGGGCAGGGTGGCGAGCTGCGGAAAGCACTTCCCCGGACACGGCGACACTTCGCAGGACTCGCACCTCACGCTGCCGCGCCTCGCCCACGACCGCGAGCGCCTCTGGCAGGTGGAGTTGGTTCCGTTCGTGGCGGCGGCGCGCGCGGGGCTCGCCTCGGTGATGACCGCGCACATCCGGTTCGAGGCGTTCGATCGGCTGCCGGCCACCCTCTCGCCGGAGGCGATGAAGCTCCTCCGCGAGGACGTCGAGTTCCAGGGCGTGTGCATCTCCGACGACCTGGAGATGAAGGCCATCGCCGACACCTACGGAGTGGTGGACGGCGCCGAGCTGGCCATCGCCGCCGGAGCGGACGCGGTGCTGGTCTGCCACAGCTTGAAGCTCCAGCACGATTCCATCGAGAGCATCGCCAGGGGCGCGGACGCAGGTCCCCTGGCGCGCGAGCGCCTCGCGGAGGCAGCCGCCCGGATGGAGAAGCTGCTCCAGTTCGCCCGCCCGACCTCGGCCATCGATCCTTCGACCGCCGCCGCCCACTGCGGAACCAAGGAGCACCGCGCCTTCGTCGCCCAGCTGACGACACCACCCGCCGTCGCCTCCCAACCCCGCGACCCCACCGAATGGCGCCGCGCTTAGGTCTTCAAGCGTTTCACGCGAAGGAGGGGAGGAAAAGGGAGGGCGCAGAGGAGCTTTTGGTTCGAAAAACCGAACTTTGTTCCTCCCCTCCTCCTTCTCCTCCGCGACCTCTGCGTGAAACGTCTTAGTCGGTCTAGCGGCGGGTCAACGTGCCTTCGCCGAGCAGGGCGAGGACGCCGAGGAGGAGGAGGCTGCCCCAGAGGGGAGTGCCGCGGGCGCCTTCGGCGGCCTGGGCGCTGGAGGCGACCTGGGCGCTGCCCGCGCCGCCCAGCTGGGCCTTCAGCTCGGCCTCGTCGACGCGCCGCAGATCGCTTTCTTTCGGATCGAGCCGCGCCACGAAACCCAGGGCGGGCTCGACTCGCGCCGCGCCCGTGGCCGGCTGCACCTGCACCCGGTACAGCCCGGGCTCCGGCACCTGGACCGAGACCGAGTCCTGGGCCTGCGGCGAGGACTTCTCCCGGCGCAGCGGCAGCGGCGAGCCGGACGGCCCCAGCACCGCGGCGATCCGGCTCCCTTGCGGCGCGATCACCGTCCGATCGTTCCCCACCTGCGAGGGCGGCGGCGCCTTCTCCTCGAGCGAGCCCGCCAGCCAGCTCACCGACTGCTGCAGCACGGGCAGGAAGCTGACTCGCACCGGCCAGTCGGTCCAGGCGTGGGAGACCGTGCTGGTGTAGAGCAGCACGCGGCCCTGCCCGCGCGTTCCCTCGACCAGGGCGGGCGCTCCGTCGTCGTAGGATAGCAGCGCACGGGAGGCCCCCGAGGGGTCGGGCTTGAGCAGCGCGTACTTGAACGTGCGCGCCCCGAGGAGTCCCTCGCGGTCTGCGGCGGAGAAGACGTGGAACAGCGGGTGCGTCCATTCGACCACCCCGAAGCGGGCGGCCTGGTCGGCGGCGCTGGAATCTCCCCGCCGCTGGTCGGCCGCCGGGTCGGCGGCGGTCTTGATCAGGTGCAGCGGGCGCGGCAACAGGTCGCCGAAGGCGTCGTTGTACGCATCCGGGTCGACGTGGTCTCCCAGCGAGACGAAGAGCCCGACCCCGCGGTGCACGACCAGGGCGCGCAGCTTGTCGGTGAAGGACTTCGGCGGGGCGATCACGTCGAGCAGCAGGATGACGTCGTACCCCTCGAGCGGGGCGTTGAGCGCCGCCTCCGCGTCGAGCACGGTGGGCGCCACCCGGCCGCCGGTGCGCGCCGGCGCCAGCGCCGCTTCGACGAAGAACGCCTCGTCGCGGGTGCGCAGCGCGGAGGGCGCTCCGTCGACCACCAGCACCCGCAGGTCGCGGGGGACCTCGACGGTGAAGTCCTGCCCGTCGTCCTCGTCCAGGCCCTGGTCCTCGGCCCGGGCGATCTCCACCCGCCCGGCCACGGTGCCCGGCGGCAGCACCGCGCCGAGCGTCTTCTTCGAAGTCCCCTGCGCGGGAACGTCCACGAAGCCCTTGGCCAGGGTTTGCTGGCCGATGCGCAGCGCCACCGGAAGGCCGGAGATGGGCGCCGCGGAGTGGTTGGCGATGGTCGCGATCACCTCGTAGCCGCGCGCCCCGAGCGAGGCGGCGGGCTGGACGGCCGTGGCGACCACGGCCGCGTTCGGCAGCTCGCTGCCCTGCGCCGCGTCGACCAGCACCACGCTGGGGCGCACGGCCGGCGTCCCCGGCGGGGAGCCCGGCGGCGGCGGGACCAAGGGGGGCGGCGCGTCGAGCCGCAGGGAGTGGGCGGCGAGGTCGGTGAAGGCCACGATGCGCTTCCCGGCCACCGGGCTCTCGCCCAGGGCACGTACCGCCGCCGCCATGCAGCTGGTCAGATCGGACCCGAGATACGTCGGCCTGGCGTCCTCGAGCACGTGGCGGAGCGCCACCCGATCGAAGCTGGGCGCCGGCAGCGGCGCGGGATTGCCGGCGCAGAGCGTCACCGTCGCAGGCTCGTCCGGGCCCAGCCGGTCGAGCGCCGCCAGCGCCTCGCTCTTCGCCCGGGCGAAGAGCACCTCAGAGCCGTGGCGGTACCGCATGGACAGTGACGCGTCGACGATCAGCGCGGTCGCCTGCGGGCCGCGGGAGACCGCCGCCTGGGCGCCCCGCGGCTCGAGCGAAGGACGGGAAAGCGCCAGCGCCACGCCGGCGATCAAGAGGCAGCGCAGGGCGAGGAGCAGGACCTGCCGCAGGCGGAGCCTTCGCACCCGCCGCTGCTGGGAGCGCAGCACGAACTCGATGGCGCCGAAGGCGAGCGGACGCGGGCGCCGCCGGTTGAACAGGTGCACCAGGATGGGCAGGGCCAGCGCGGCGAGGCCCCACAGATACGCCGGGTGCGCGAAGACCAGCCTGCCCACTACGCGCTCCCTTCGCGCCGGGCGAGCAGCTCGAGCAAGACGCGGTCCGGAGCGCGGTCGGTGGGCACCTGCACGTACTCCACGTCGGCGCGGGTCAGCTCGCGCTTGGTGTCCTCCAAAAAGCCGCGCAATTCCTGAAGGTAGCTCTCGCGGATCTGGCGGGGCTGCGCGTCGATCTGCCGGTCGTCCTCCAGGCTGAGGAAGCGGGTGGGATCGTCGAAGGGGAAGTCGAGCTCCTCGCGGTCGAGCAGGTGGAGGAGCAGCACGTCGTGGCGGCGGCCGCGCAGCATCTTCAGCGCCGGCACCGCGCGCTCGGTCGGGTCGAAGAGGTCGCTCAGGACCACCACCATCCCGCGCCGGCCGGTCTTCTCGGCGGCGAAGTCCAGCGCTCCGGAGAGATCGGTCGGACCGCGCCCGGCGGCCGCATCGAGCCGGCGGAGCACTTCCTGCACGTGCGCGCTGGAGGCCGCGAAAGGCAGGAAGCTGCGCACGCCGGACGGCAGCCGCTCGGTGGAGCCCGGCTCCCCGTCGCCGGCGACGATCAGGCCCACCTGGTCGCCCTGCCGGGCGAGCAGGTAGGCGAGCGCGCCCGCGCACACCGACCCGTACTGGAGCTTGGTCATCGCCCCGCGGCCGTAGGCCATGGAGCCCGAGGCGTCCACCACCAGCAGGGCGCGCAGGTTCGTCTCCATCTCGAACCGCTTCACGTAGTACTTGTCGAGCTTGGCGTAGGCGCGCCAGTCGATGTGCTTGATCTCGTCGCCGGGCGCGTACTCCTTGTGCTCGGCGAACTCGACCGACTGGCCGTGCACCGGGCTCTGGTGCAGGCCGGTGAGCACGCCCTCCATCACCTTGCGCGCGCGGACCTGGAGAGGACCCAGGCGCGCCAACAGAGCGGGATCCAGCGTCATGCGCGCGCGTCGCGGAGCAGCTGCGCCACGACCGCGCGCGAGTCCACCCCCTCGGCCTCGGCGTGGAAGTTGGTCAGGACGCGGTGGCGCAGCACCGGCTCCGCCAGCGCGCGCACGTCGTCCACGGTGGCGGCGGGCCGGCCGTCGAGGGCGGCGCGGGCCTTGGCGCCGACGATCAGCGCCTGGGACGCGCGGGGGCCGGCGCCCCAGGCGACGTGGTCCTTCACGTGCTGATCGGCGGACCCGGCCGGGCGGGTGCGCCGCACCAGCTCGACCGCGTAGCGGATGACGTGATCGGCGGCGGGGACGCGCAGGACCAGGTCCTGGAGGCTGCGGATCTGCTCCGGGGCGAGGACCTTCTGCAAGGCGGGCTGCGCCCCCGAGGTGGTGGCGCGGACGATCTGCACTTCCTCCTCGGCGCTCGGATAGCTCACGTCCACCATGAACATGAACCGATCGAGCTGCGCCTCGGGGAGCGGGTAGGTGCCTTCCTGCTCGATCGGGTTCTGGGTGGCGAACACCAGGAACGGCTCCTCCAGCGGATAGGTCCGGCCGCCCGCCGTGACCCGGTGCTCCTGCATCGCCTGCAGCAGCGCGGCCTGGGTCTTGGGCGGGGTGCGGTTGATCTCGTCGGCGAGCAGCACGTGGGCGAACACCGGGCCCGGGACGAAGCGGAAGGCGCGCCGCCCGGTGGTGTGGTCCTCCTCCAGCACGTCGGTGCCGGTGATGTCCGAGGGCATCAGGTCGGGCGTGAACTGGATGCGGTTGAAGCTGAGCGAGAGGGCCTCGGCCAGGGTGGAGATGAGCAGCGTCTTGGCCAGCCCCGGCACCCCGACGAACAGGCAGTGCCCGCGGGAGAAGAGCGCCACCAGCAGCTGGTCGATGACCCCCTCCTGCCCCACCACCCGCTTCGCGATCTCGGCGCGGATGCGGTTGTGCGCCCGCCCCAGCTCGGCGATCAGCTCGGCGTCGGACGCCGCCGCGGCGCTCTTCAGATCCAGTGCTTCGCTCATGGAACCCCTTCCTTGCCGTCCTTCGCCGCCGGCCGCTCGCCCAGCGCGAGCGCGAGCGCGCGCTTCTCGCGCTCGATCAGCGCGTCGTCCTTGAGGCCCTTCGCCACCGCCAGGTAGACGTCGTGCAGCTCGGGGTCGAAGGGATCCACCGAGATCCCGAAGTCCAGCGCGGAACGCGCCTTGGCATACTCTCCCCGCTTCTCCAGCACCCGCGCGTACAGCACCTGGGCCGCCTCGTCCTGTGGATCGCGGGCCACCGCCGCGGCGAGCGCGCTCTCCGCCTCGCCGAGGCGCCCCAGCTGGATCTGGGCGAACGCGTACCGGCGCGCGATCATCGGCACTTCCCGGGAGAGGCGCGCGCGGGCCTTGCCGTACTCCAGCGCGGCGGCCGCCCAGCGGCGGCGCGCGAAGAAGATCTCCCCCAGCCGCACGGACCGCTTGGCCTCCGGGTCGGTGGGGCGCTCCTCGCCCGGCTCCGCCCCCGCGGCCCCCTTCTTCTTCGCGTCCTCCTTGAAGACCAGCCTGCGGGTGGCGAGGGGTCGCGCGGAGCCAGGGGCTTGCGTGGCGGGCTCGCGGCGTGGCTTGAGCAAGTCGGCCCGCCACTCCTGCTCGAACTGGGGGAACGGCTTCCCGAAGGCCTGCGCCACGGCGTTCTCGTCGGAGAGGCCGCCGGCCATCGCGGCCACCAGCTCGGTCAGCGCCTGCTGGCCGCCGCGCTGGTGGAGCAGCTTGATGGCGGACTCCACTTCGGCGAAGGCGAGCGCGGCCATCTCCTGCGTGGGCAGCTTGGCGATGGACGGGTGCATCGCGGCGAAGGGGATCAGCTTGCGCTCCCGCGCCGCCCGGGTGAGCAGGGCAGTCGACATCTCGTCCACCGCCTGCCCCGGTGGACCGCGCCAGCGCGTCTCCAAGAACTTCGCCAGACCTTCCTGCAGCCAGATGGGCACGGTGTTCCGGCCCTTCCGGGTGACCAGGTAGTGCACGAACTCGTGCGAAAGGGTGTCCAGCCAGGCGTAGCCGCGCAGCAAGGCCCGCGGCGAGGTGATCATCAGGCGGTTGTACTTGCAGAGAGCGATGGTGCCGCTCGCCTTGATCTCGGCCACCGTCAGGGGAGAGACGCGCGCCAGCGCCTGCGCCGTCTCGTAGACCTCGACCCGGACCTTCGCGGGGGGCGCGTAGCCCAGGTCCTGGGTCAGCGCGGACCAGGCCTTCTCCAGCGCCTCCAGCGCGTAGGGGACGAGCAGCGCGTCCTTGCCGGACCGCGTGTAGATGACGAAGTGGGCGCTCTCGTGCGCCTCGTCGCCCTTCACCTCGTCGGCGGCGGCCTGGGCGAGCTTCGCCTGCGCCTCGAACCCTTCGATCGGCGCGGCGCCGCGCGAACGGGCCTCTCCGTACGCGGTCACCGATTCGGCGTACTTGCCCTGCTCGAAGAGGACGCGGGCCCGGTAGTAGGCCGCCGCCACGGAGCGCGGCTCCCGCGCGACCAGGTCGTCCAGCCCGCGCTGGGCCCCCTCGATGTCCCAGGCCTCCAGGTCCGCGTCGATCCGATCCGCCACCGGCGAGGTCGTGCTCGCCGCCGCCGGAAGAGACGCCGCCGCGAGGAGCGCGACCAGAGCGGGCCACCGCCAGCTGCCCGCCGCCCGCCGCCCGCCGGTCACTTGACCAGCTCCTCGTAATATTGCTTCACCCGCTCCTGGTACTTCTCCGGCGCCTTCTGCTTCATGGCGTCGAGCAGCTCCTTGCGGAACTCCTGCGGCCCGCGTCCGGCCTCCGCGTCGGGGATCTCCACCTTCTGCGTGTCCATGTCGCCGGAGTCGTTCTCGCCCTGCGAGCCTTCCGGCTCCCCCCACGGCATCGGCATGCGCGGCCCGCTCTGGCCCTTGCCGCCGGCTTGCTTGGCCATCTGCTGCATGGCGTCCTCGAACTTCTGCAGCTGCTCCAGCGCCTGCTGCTCGCCGGCCTGCGCTCCGCGCGGCTCTCCCTGGCCCAGCCTCTGCTCCGCGCGCCCCATCCCTTCCTGGGCCTGCTGCAGCATTTGCTCGTGCTGCGGGCCGAAGATGGGCACCTTGCGGCCCACCTCGCCCAGCTGGTTGCGCGCCTGCTGCAGGTCCTCTCCAATGCGCCGCTGCTCGGCCTGCTGCCGGAGGATCTCCTCCATCTGCTGCGGGGTGAGCGGCTCGCCGCGGGGCATGGTCTGCTCCAGCTCGCTCACCACCTCGCGCAGGGGGGGCGAGGCGCTCTGCACGCCCTTCATCCCGCGGCGCACGGTCTCCGGATCGCGCACGAACCCTGGATACCGCTGGGCGAGCTGCTCCTCCATTCCCAGGCGCGCCTGCAGGGTCTCCACCGCCCGCAGGCTTCGCTCGGCCTGCTCGAGCGCCTCGGAAAAATCGCCGGACTCCAGCGCGCGGGCCAGGTCGTCGACCCTCGACTGCGCCGCCTCCAGGACGTCCTCCAGGCCCATCCGCTCGGCCAGCTTGGAGTCGACCTGCTTCACTCCCGCCCGGGCCTGCTCGACCTTCTCGCGCAGCCGCTTCGCCAGGTCCTTGCCGCCGCGCTGATCGAATCGCTTCTGCTGCTGCGCGGCCATCTCCTTGCGCAGCTGCGCGGTGCGCTGCTCGAGCGCTTTCTCGCGCGCGGTCAAGTCGCGCAGCTTCTGGGCCGCCTGCGCGAGCTTCTGCGCTTCCTCGGCGTACTGGCCGCCCTGCTCACCTTCCGCGCGCTGGGCCAGCCCCTTCTCCAGCTTTTCCAGATCCTGCCCCAGCTGGTCGAGCTGCTTGAGCGCCTCGTCCACCTTCCCGCTCTGCAGCTTGCGCTGGATGTCCGAGAGCTGCGAGAGCAGGTCCTGCTGCCGCTCCACGTTCTCCATCGCCTCGGCGTTGAGGTGCTCGTCGCGGATGCCGCGCGCCATCTCCTGCATGCGGGCCATCAGATCCTGGATGCGCTCGCGCATCCGCTCCACCTCGGAAAGGATCTGCCGCTTGGTCTCCTCGTCGGGCGCCTTGCGCAGCTTCTCGGCCAGCCGCATCAGCTCGCGGCGGGAGGCGGCCAGCTCCTTCCCGATCTCCTGCAAGGCGTCGAGCCGCGCCTTGTCGAGCAAGTCCTGCAAGTAGAGGATGTCCTTCTCCTCCTCGGCGATCTCGGCCGAGAGCGCCCGGGAGAAGTTGCGCTGCGCGCCGTCGAGACCGGCCGATCCGCGGGAAAGCGGCGCCCGCGCCAGCGAGGTGCGCCGCACCGCCGGGCCCAGCGAGCTGGCGGCGTACCGGAGGGCCCGCCCGACCTCGCGCGGAGCGAGCTTGTCCTTGACGAGCGCCGTCCCGGCCGCCTGCAGCTCCGCGACCAGCTGCAGGGCGCTCTGGTCCTTGGCCCCGGTGACCGAATACCAGCCCGATGCGTCCGCCGGCGGTGCCGGCTTCTCCTCCATCCGATCGGCGGCCAGGGCCACCAGCCGCTCCCACAGGGCCTGGGCGCGCAGGAGCGCCTCGCGGCTGTGCTCGGCCGCGGAGAACACCTTCAGCACCTGCGTGGCCGAAGCGCCCCGTTGGGGTCCGTCGATCGCGTCGTTGTCCCGCGCCTCGATCGCGTAGGTCACCTTGTCGCCGGCGCGCAGCCGGAGCGGCGACAGCTCCCAGGAGTACGTCCCCCGCAGCCGGCGCGCCGCCTGGCCAGGGGTCTGCAGGACGACGCGCTCCTCCTTGCCCCCGGCGAGCTGGAACAAGAGGGCGATCTGCGAGACTCCGTAGTCGTCCGTCGCCGACCAGCCGAGCACCACCCGCCCTTGCGGATCGACTTCCAGCGTCTTCTCGGTCGGCGACTCGAGGGTCACCTGGGGCGGCTGATCGGCCACGATCTCGATGGGCCGCTCGGGCCCCTGGGCGATGGTGCGCCCCTTGGCGTCGAGGAACCGGAAGCTCCAGCGCCCCGGCTGGGTCAGGGTGAGCGATCCGGAGAGCTGCCGCCGCCCCGGGCCTTGCGAAAGGAGCTTCACCGGCTTGCCGTCGACCACCGCCACCGCCTCGGAGAGGTCGCGGTCCGCCCGGCCCGCGATGTGCGCTTCGGTCCCGCGCGGCGCGCGCAGGTTGCCCGAGGTGCCTTCCTCGGTGCGCGCGGGCAGTCCGGTGTACTGTGGGTACAGGTAGGTGACGGTCAGATCGCCGACGATCGGAGACAGCTCCGGCGCGGGCGCGGCTGCGTCGCCTCCCCGCAAACGCGACAGCCCCAGCGCAAAGCGCCTCGGAGCGGCCAGCTGGAACAGCCAGGTCACCAGCAGCGCTCCCAGGAGGACCGACAGGGGCAGCCCGGCCGACCGCAGCGGAAGCTTGCCGCGCACGTCGAGCGAGCGCGCCTGGGTGGCCGCGCGCAGGTGGAGCAGCGAGAGGAGGTCGCGAGAGATGCCTGGCTGCTCGGGGGCCCGGGACAGCTCCACGCTGGAGAGCAGCTCAGAGGATCCGGCCAGGAGCCGGGCCAGGGCGGCGTCGTCGCGGGCGGCGGCGCGATGCAGCGGCGAGCGGATCGAGAAGACGACCACGCCTGCGGCGGCGGCGAGGACCACTGCCACCGCGGCCACGCGCGCGACGGCCGCCGGGGCGAAGGAGCCGAGCAGCGCTCCGCTGCAGAGCGCCAAGGCGGCGCCCGCGGCCAGGAGGGCAGAGGCGCGCAAGAGAGCCAGGCCGCGCGCCCGGCGCCGGGCGCGTCGGAGCAGCCCGTCGATCTCGCGCCGGGCCGCTGTGCCCCGGTCCGTCAGCGCCGAGAGCCGGGAGGGAAGGAGCCCGCCCAGCTCCGGGATCTCTGTCGGCTGCTGCAGTTGCATCGGCTTGGGACCGGATGTGGGTCTATCTACGGGACTCCAACCCCGCAAAACCATCGTAGTCTAGACAACGACCCGGGGCTTACATTCCCGCCCGGCGTGAGACCGGGCAAGCGTGCCGAACCGCCCATTTCCATGAATACGAGCCCGACCCGGCGCGTCCCATGAGCGAAGGCAGGAAGCCGCCCGAGCGGGGCTCGAGTCCGCCGGACGACAGGTCGCTCGTCCGAGCCGCGCAGGGCGGCGACGCGCGGGCTTTCCGGGCTCTGGTGGAGAGGTACCAGCGGCGCGTCTACCAACTCGCGCTCGGGATGGTGAGGGACTCGGACGAGGCGATGGACATCACCCAGGAGACGTTCGTCAGGGTGCACCGGTACCTGCCCTCCTTCAAGGGCGACTCGTCGTTCTTCACCTGGACGTACCGGATCGCGACCAACCTGTGCCTGGACTCGGCGCGCAAGCGGGGGAGGAGCGAGCGGGTGGAGATGGACGAGAGCGACGCGGAGATCGAGTCCCGCATGGACCCGCCCTCGGCGGCGCTGGCGGGTCCGCAGAGGGCCGCCCTCAACGCGGAGCTGAAGGCCAAGATCGACGAGGCCCTCGCCGCGCTCTCGGAAAAGCACCGCGCCATCCTCCTGCTGCGCGAGGTGGAAGGCTTGAGCTATGAAGAGCTGGCCCGGACGCTCGGCATTCGCAAGGGCACGGTGATGAGCCGGCTCTTCCATGCGCGGCTGAAGATGCAGCGCAAGCTGCGCGAGTACCTGGGAGACGAGGCGAAGGACGAGGGGGAGGGCGAGGAATGAAGCGGCGCTGTGAAGAGTCGGTCCCGCTGCTCGGGCCGTTCCTCGACGGGGAGCTGCTCGAGGAGGATCGCGCCTGGGTCGCGGAGCACGCCGCGGGCTGCGACGCGTGCGCCGCACGCCTCACGTTGCTCGCGGCTCAGCGGGACGCTTTGCGCGAAGCAGTGGTGCGCAGGGCGGCCCCCGCCGACCTGTCCCGGATCGCGGACGCCGTGCTGGCGCGGGTTGAGCGCGAGCGCGCGCCCGCTCCGGTGCTGCGCCTGCGGGTGTGGGGTACGGAGATGTGGAGGGAGCGCCGGGGCCGCATCTCCGCGGCCGCGGGGCTGGCGGTGGCGGCCTCCCTGGCCGTGGTCGCCCTGCTCTCGCCGTTCCAGAGCGGGTCGGTCAAGGGTCCCCTGCTCGCCGATGCGCGCAACTCCGGGACCACGGTGGAAGAGATCGACTTCGAGAACCACGAAGGCGCGGTGATGCAGTCGGGCCAGACCACCGTGATCTGGGTCGATGACGACGGCCCGGCGGTGGTGCGATGAAGGCGCTGGCCGCCGCGCTCGTCCTGCTCGCCGCGGAAGGCTCGAACGATGCGGGCACCGCCCAGCAGGGCTCGCGCGTGCGCATCACCGTGCGCGCCATCGCCGCGACGGGCGGCGCCGAGCAGATCGATCCGAAGCTGGCTCCGATCGCGCAAAACCTGGCGGAATTCGCGAAGGATTTCCGTTGGCGGAACTTCCAGCTGCTGACCGAGGAGTCGCTCGACCTGGCCTTCCAGAGCGCCGCCCAGGTCGAATTGCCCGGCTCGCGCAGCGTGCAGGTCACCCCGCGCCAGATGTCGCCGGACGGGCGGATCAAGGTGCACCTGGAGCTGCTCGGGGAGCACCCGGAGCACTCGCGCAAGCTGCACACCGACTACACCATCCAGCGCGGTGGGACCATCTTCGTCGGTGGGCTGCGGCTCGATCCAGCGAAGCCCGGCGCGGGGACCCTGCTCGTCGCCGTCACCCAGGAGATGGGCGGCAACTGAATTGCTGACTCCCAAGCCGCGCGCGTGCCATAAGTCACGCGCCTCGAGGAAAGGACTGCCATGACCCGCCCGATCGTCGCCGTTCTGCTCGCCCTTCCCCTCGCCGCTCGCGCGCAGGTGCCCAAGACGGAGGACGACAAGACGCTGTACGCCATCGGCTACGGCACCGGCAAGCGGGTGCAGTTCCTCCAGCTCAAGTCCACCGAGCTGAAAGTCCTGGAGCAGGGGTTCCACGACGCGGCGGCGGGGGCGAAAGCGAAGATCGAGCCGGAGGGGCGGCAGGAAGCGATCAGCACTTTCGTGCAGGCGCGCGCGAACGCCGCGGCCGACAAGGAGAAGGCGGCCTCGAAGGACTTCCTGGCCAAGGCGGCGCAGGAGAAGGGCGCGCAGAAGACGGCCTCGGGGCTGGTGTTCAAGGTGCTGCGCCCCGCGAACGGCCCGAGCCCGAAGGAGACCGACAAGGTCAAGGTCAACTACGAGGGCAAGCTGATCAACGGCAACGTCTTCGACTCTTCTTACAAGCGCGGCCAGCCCGCCGAGTTCCTCTTGAACGGCGTGATCAAGTGCTGGACCGAGGGCGTGCAGAAGATGCACGTGGGCGAGGAGGCGCAGCTCGTCTGCCCCTCGGAGATCGCCTACGGCGACCGCGGGAGCCCGCCGGCCATCCCGGGTGGCGCGACGCTCATCTTCAAGGTGGAGCTCCTCGGCATCAACGGGCAATAAGCCCCTTCCCATGGCCATTTTGCCCGGGGCGTGGTGGAATCCGCCCCGCCGCGCGGGCTTTCGTCCACGCGGCAGGGGGCATGCCATGAAGACCATCGGCAAGTCGGCGCTGCCGGCGCTCGCCGCGACGGCGCTGCTCGCTTTCCCGGCGCACGGCGCAGGCGACAAGAAGGGCTCGCTCAAGCAGCAGGTGGTGGGGGCCTGGACGATGAAGTCGAACGTCCTCGACCAGGGCGGGACCAAGACGGAGCCTTACGGGTCCGATGCGAAGGGCAGCGTGATCCTGACCAGCAACGGGCGGGTCGCGCTGGTGATCACGCGCACCGACATCCCCAAGTTCGCCTCCAACAACCGCACCACCGGAACGGCGGAGGAGAACAAGGCTGCCGTGGCAGGCAGCATCGCGTACTTCGGCACCTACACGGTCAACGAACCGGGCAAGATGCTGATCATGCAGCTCGAGGGCTGCAGCTACCCGAACTGGGTGGGAACCGAGCAGAAGCGGACCCTCGAGCTGTCCGGCGACGAGTTGAAGTTCATCAACCAGGCCCCGTCGATGGGACAGGGGACGATCACGGTGACCTGGAAGCGCGTCAAAGAAGCGCGGACGACGGCCTCCGCCGCAGGACCGCGGCCGTAGGGAGGACCAGCATGAAGACGATCGTTCGAGCCGCACTGCCGGCGTTCGGCGCGCTGTGGCTGATCGCGTTCGCCGCCGCGGCTGCGGGAGACCAGAAGAGCGGCAACTTGAAGCAGCGTCTGATCGGCTCGTGGACGATGGTGTCCGACACGGTCGACCAGGGCGGCACCAAGGTCGCGCCGTTCGGGCCGTCGCCGAAGGGCAGCATGATCCTGACGGCCGACGGGCGCTTCTCGATCGTGCTCACCCGGCCCGACGTGCCGAAGTTCGCCTCCGGCAGCCGCACCGGCGGGACCGCGGAGGAGAACAAGGCCGCGATGGCGGGCGGGATCGGCTACTTCGGCACCTACACGGTGAGCGAGCCGGACAAGACGGTGCACCTCCACGTCGAGGCCAGCACCTTCCCCAACTGGACCGGCACCGATCAGACGCGCATCGCCGCTCTTTCGGGGAACGACCTGACCGTGACGAACCCGACACCCTCGATCGGTGCCGGCACCGCCACGCTGGTCTGGAAGAGGGCCGGGCAGACCCGGCAGACGGCGCAGAAGTAGCCGGACGCATCCGCTGTCGGAGGGGGGTGCTAGGGATGGGGCCACTGAACGTGGACCCCTTGAAGTCGTTTTGCGGCTTCTGTACAAGCTTTCAGTGATCGCGCCCGGGCGCGGAGGAGGGAACGAGTGGCGAACGCGGAGAAGGAGAAGGCCATCGAGCTGGCGGTCAGCGCCATCGAGAAGCAGTTCGGAAAAGGCTCGGTGATGCGCCTGGGAGTGGACGAACCCCTGGTGCAGGACATCCAGACCATCTCCACCGGCTCGGTGTCGCTCGACCTCGCGCTCGGAGTCGGCGGCGTTCCCCGCGGGCGCATCATCGAGATCTACGGGCCGGAATCGTCGGGGAAGACCACCCTCACCCTCCACGTGGTGGCCGAGGCGCAGAAGAACGGCGGCGTGGCGGCCTTCATCGACGCCGAGCACGCCCTCGACGTCGGCTACGCGCGCAAGCTGGGCGTGCGCACCGAGGACCTGCTCATCTCCCAGCCCGACACCGGCGAGCAGGCGCTGGAGATCTGCGAGATGCTGGTCCGCTCGGGCGCCGTGGACGTGATCGCGATCGACTCGGTGGCCGCGCTGGTCCCGCGCGCGGAGCTCGAGGGCGACATGGGCGACCAGCACATGGGCCTGCAGGCGCGGCTCATGTCGCAGGCGCTGCGCAAGCTCACCGCCACCATCTCGAAGTCGAACACCACGGTGATCTTCATCAACCAGATCCGCATGAAGATCGGCGTGATGTTCGGAAATCCGGAGACCACCACCGGGGGCAACGCCCTCAAGTTCTACGCCTCGCAGCGCCTGGACATCCGCCGCATCGGGGCCATCAAGGACGGCGAGACGGTGATCGGCAACCGCACCCGGGTGAAGGTGGTGAAGAACAAGGTGGCCCCGCCCTTCCGCGAGGTCGAGTTCGACATCCTCTACGGCCAGGGCATCTCGCGCGAGGGCGACCTCTTGGACCTTTCGGTGGAGCACAACATCGTGGAGAAGAGCGGCGCCTGGTTCAGCTACGGAGGCGAGCGCATCGGGCAGGGGCGCGAGAACGCCCGCGACTTCCTCAAGGCGCACCCCGACACGCTGCGCGAGGTGGAGACCCGGCTCTACGAGAAGTTCGGCATCGTGAAGGCGGCGCCGCCGCCTCCACCCGTCGAGCTGGACGAGAAGCGGGCCCGGGTGAAGGCCGTCAAGTAGCCGGGCCCACCCCGGAGCCTCTGCTACAATCGTCTCAGGACAACGGGGTGCAGCATCGAATCGCTTCGTCACCAGGGCCGGCAAGCCGAGCTGCCGGTGGGCAGCACCGACTGGCTGCTCGCCGTCGTGGGCGCGGTCGCCGTGCGCGTCACCAAGGGGCCGGCGAACCGCCTCGCCCTGCACGAGCGCCGCGACCGCCTCGAGGTGATGCTGCGCTCCTCCGGGCTCGCCTACGGTACCGGCGCGGTCGATCCCGCCGTGGAGCTGCCCCCCGACGCCGTCCCGGGCGCGCGCGCGTTCGCGCACTTCGTCGCCGGCCTGGTGCGGCTGTGCGCCAAGGCGGCCGCGCTTTCGGCGGCGCCCGGCTTCGCCGAGAAGGGGCCGGAGCTGGCGCCTGACGTCGCGGTCGACACGCGGCGCAACCAGCTCCTCGCGGTGCTCGGCGCGGTGGCGGGGCGCACCAAGGAATCCGTTCGCTTGTTCGCGAATCCGGTGGGCGCCAGCGAGGCGGCGCTCCAGCGGCTGGCCGGGCGGATCGCCACCCGCCTGGCGCGCCGCTATCTGGCGTTGGGCGGTCCATTCGCCGGACTGCCGCTGCACAACGGCCTCTGCGCCATCGAGGTCCGCACCTGCGCCACGGTGGCGCTGGCCGCGTTCGCGCACGGGCGCATCTCGCCGGCGGCGGTGGGGATCGCCGATCGCGCCGCGCTGATCTGGCGGTGCGTCCTGGTGGAGCTGCTCTCCGGCCTCGCCGCCTCCCAGGAGAACGGGAGGCAAGTGGCGCGCAGCATGGACCAGGTCCTGCGCGCGCAGAAGCTGCCCGCCCGCGAGTATCGCCTCCTGCAGCGCGCGCGGCGCGATCCCCGCCCCATCGAGCGGATGGCGCACGCCCTGCGCGCCCCGCCGCTGCGCCGGTTCGCCGTGGAGCAGGTGCTCCTGGCCGCGCTGGTGGACCGCCAGCTCGAGGCAGGCGAGATCGCCTTCGTCGAGCGACTGGCGGTGGCGCTCGGCGTGGGCACCGAGGAGCTCGCCGCCCTGGAAGCGCAGGTCGAGGACTTCTACCGGCAGAACCGCGACGCGGTCACCGCGCTGCGGCTGGCCGAGACGCCCGAGGGCCTCGCCGCCTCGCTCACCAGCCGGCTGACGGCCGCCGTGGCCGACAACCTCGATCGGATCCTGCAGGAGATCCGCGAGACGGGCGAGCTGGCCCAGCTCCTGGCCCGCGCCAGCGCGGGAGCGACGCTCACGCCCCAGGAGAAGGTGAAGGTCCGCGAGCAGCTCATCGACGTCGCCAAGACGATCCCCGCGCTGGCCATCTTCGCCGCCCCCGGCGGCATGCTGCTCCTGCCGCTCCTGGTGAAGCTCCTCCCCTTCAACCTGCTGCCGTCGAGCTTCTCCGATCCGCCCCGCCCCGCCGGCGAGCTGGCGCCCGCCCGCCCGGAGCGCACCCGCAAGTCGGGGTCGTAATTCGACGCGGGCCGCTCGATTGCCGACAAAATCGTGGGGATCTGCGGGGGACCCCCTACCGCTGCGCCCGGACGCGTGGTTAGCGTGCATGCATGAGCTACCGCATCCTGGTCGAGCCGGCGGCCGGGCAGCGGCTGCGCACCTTCTCCTCCCACGTGGTGCAGCGGCTGGGCCGGCTTCTCGCGGAGCTCGCGGATCTGGCCAGCATCGCCCCTCCCCCCACCTTGGCATTCGCCCGCCACTCGAGTCCCCAGGCGGACCTCCTCCGCATCGAAGTGGAGGACGTGACCGTCTGGTACCGCATCGACAAGCGGGAGGAGACGCTCACGATCATCGAGGTCGCAAACGGCGCCGACGACCATCCGGGCGCGCAGGCCGGATAGCTTTTCTCCGAGTAGTGCTGCGGGAACACGAAGGCCCGGCCTCGAGCAACCAGGCCGGGCCTTCGGATTTTCGGGCGTCAGCTCAGGAGAGCTTGCGCACGTTCTGGGCCTGCAGGCCCTTGGGACCCTTCACCACTTCGAACTCCACCTTCTGGCCTTCGGCCAGCGAGCGGAATCCCTCCGCCTTGATGGCGGTGTGGTGGCAGAAGACGTCCTCGCCTCCGCCGTCCTGGGTGATGAAGCCATAGCCTTTCGTGTCGTTGAACCACTTCACGGTACCAGTCGCCATTCGAAACAGTCCTTCTCGTTTCGGCTGCGGTCTGCAGGCCGGCCCCGAGCTTCCCTGCTGGGAGCGCGCGTCCGTTTACCGGGGGGCGGGAAGCAGGTCAAGGGAACATCCGGTCAGCCACCGGACCGTCACGCGCCCGCGCCGGGGAGATCGCCGATCGGGCGGATGAGCACCTCGCGGGGCTTGGCGCCGTCGGCGGGCCCCACGATGCCGTCGCGCTCCATCCGCTCGATCATCCGGGCTGCCCGGTTGTAGCCGACGCGCAGCTTGCGCTGCAGCAGCGAGATGGAGACGAAACGCATGTCGGACACTGCCGCGATCGCCTGATCGTACAGCTCGTCCGGACCTTCGTCGTCCTCCGGCATCCCCTCGCCGTACTCGGCGCGCGGCCGCAAGATGTTCGGGTCGTAGACCGGGGCGCCCTGCGCCTTCCAGTGCTCCACCACGGCGTGGATCTCCTTCTCGTCGACGTAGGGGCCGTGCACCCGGGTCAGCGTCGAGGTCGCCGGCGGCAGGATGAGCATGTCGCCCATCCCGAGCAGGTTCTCGGCCCCGGGGGAGTTGATGATGGTCGCCGAGTCGTGCCGCGAGGCGACCTGGAAGGAGATGCGCGCCGGGAAGTTCGCCTTGATCACCCCGGTCACCACGTCCGTCGAGGGACGCTGGGTCGCGACCATCAGGTGGATGCCCGACGCCCGCGCCATCTGCGAAAGGCGGGCGATGTACGTCTCCACCTCGCGGGAGGCGACCATCATCAGATCCGCCAGCTCGTCGATGATGATCACCAGGTAGGGGAGCTTGCGGAGCGGGTCCGGGCTCGCGGCTTGCGGCTCGCCGCTCGAGGCAGCGGGCTCCGCCCCGAGCTCCGCCGAGGCGCCCAGGGCGTCGGCAAGCGTCAGCTGCGGGTCGGTCAGGTCGATCACCCGCTTCTCCTTGGCGGCGGGCTTGTGCGGCCGGCGCGCGGCGTCCCCTTCCTTCTCCACCTTCTTGTTGTACGAGGCGATGTTGCGCACCCCGCACTCGGCCAGGAGCTGGTAGCGCCGCTCCATCTCCTCCACGGCCCAGCGCAGCGCCATCGCCGCCTTCTTGGCGTCGGTGACCACCGGGAGCAGCAGGTGCGGGATGCCCTCGTACACGGACAGCTCGAGCATCTTCGGGTCCACCATGAGGAACCGCACCTCCTCGGGGGAGGCGCGCAAGAGCATGGAGACGATCATCGAGTTCACCGCCACCGACTTGCCCGATCCGGTGGTGCCCGCGATGAGCAGGTGCGGCATCTTCGCCAGGTCGGCGATGTACGGCATGCCCTCGATGTCCTTGCCCAGGCACATCGCCAGCTTGCTGTGCGCCTTCTGGAACGCCTCCTGCTCGGCGAGCTCGCGCAGGACGACCATCTGGCGTTCCTTGTTGGGCACCTCGATCCCGACCACGCCGCGGCCGGGAATGGGAGCGACGATGCGCACCCGCAGCGCTTCCATCGCCATCGCCAGATCGTCGGCCAGCGAGGCGATCCGGGACACCTTCACGCCCGCGGCGGGAAGGAACTCGAACATGGTCACCACCGGCCCCGGCCGGATCTGCGTGACCTGGCCCTGGATGCCGAACGAGGCCAGCTTCTGCCGCAGCTTTTCGGCCGTGGTGGTCAGGCCCTCGCGGTCGATGGGCCCGATCGCGCCCGCCTCTCCGGTGAGGATGGTGATCGGCGGAGGCGTGAAGCTCTTGCGCCCGGGGTGCAGCGTGAAGCCGGCTCCGGGGCTCTCTAGCTCCTCCTTTTTCTCGTCCTTGCGGCCGGCCCCGCGCGCAGGCGGCCGGGGCTCGACGATGGTGGGTGCCATCGGGAGCGCTTCCGCCGGAGCGGCCGGCGGGGTCGAGGCGGCTCCGAACAGCCGCTTCTTCCGGCCAGGATCGGACGCCGGCGGCACCGGCAGCCGCGGATCCTGCGGCGCCTCGGACGCAAGGCCCAGGCGGAGCGCGGGGTCCGTTCCGCGCGGCTCGAGCGTGATCCGGACGTCCGGATCGGGCTCGAACGGCTCGTCCTCCTCCTCGCCGCCGCCGGCGCCCACGGCCCGGACGCGCGAGATCGCTTCCGCCGCGCCCTTGACCGCGTGCGCTCCACCGGCAAACCCCAGACGCCCGGCCGCGAACGCCGCGCGCAGCGCCCACAAGTTGGTGGCGACCACCAGCGCCGCCGCGCCGATCGCGCCGATCAGGACGGCGGCTCCCCAGGTCGACAGCGCCGCCCGCGCTCCACCGGCGATCAGCGCGCCCACCAGCCCGCCGGGAGCGTGTCCCTGCAGCCGCGCGCGCACCCAGAGGTGCACGAGCGCCATCAGCGAGATGCAGAACAGCAGCCAGGAAGCTGCGTTCGAGATCGAGACCCGCGGCCGGCCGACGACCAGAGCGATGGCGATGGCGATGATCGAGATGGCGAGCGCATACGCGCCGACGCCGGCGACTTCGAGGAGCGCCCCGGCGACGGCGTGTCCCACCGGGCCCGCCCAGTTCGCGTCCGGCGTGCGCGGGCCGTAGCTCCACAGGCCCAGTAGCGCCACCGCGGCGATCCCCGCCAGCAGGATCCCGGCCACCGGCCGCTTCCACGCGGCTTCCGCAGGTCGCCCCGCCGACTTCTTTGCGCGCGCCACGCTGCCTCCCTCCCCCTACAGCGCACGAGGGCCGCGCAGGGGCAGGCCCGACTGTAAGAGCGGCCGGCATTCCGTCAATTTTCGGCCTCCCGTCCAGCGGCTTGGCCCCCGGGCTCACTCATCTTTTTCCGCGTGCCCGCCCGAACGTTCGGCTCCCCTCGTACCCGCCTTTACGTTAGAGTACGGTCTTGCATAGGTACCTGCATTTCACCACCCGGGCGCACACCGGGCCCGGGCCGTGTTCGCGCCCGAGGGGACGCACCATGGACGTTCGCTGCGACAAGTGCCAGGCGCGGTATCGGATCGACGACGCGCGCGTCGGTCCCCAGGGGCTCGCCATGCGCTGCGGCAAGTGCGGGAACACGTTCCGCGCCACGCGCGAAACGCCGCAACCCGCCGCCGCTTCTCCCGCTCCTGCCTCCGCTGCCGCGGCGGTCGTCCCCCCCACCAAACCCGCCGTCGCGACCGCGCCTGCGAAGCCTCCGCCGCCGCCCGCCGCACCGCCCGCAGCGCCGCCTCGCGCGGCGCCCAAGCCTTCCGAGGGCGGGGGCGCCACCGTGATGTTCTCCGCGCCGCCGCCTGCGGCAGCCGCGGTGACCCCGGCGGCGGCCGCGGCAGCTCCGCGCCCCGCTGCTGCTCCAGTCGCCCCCGCGGCCCCTCCGTCTCCGCGCGCCTCTGCACCTGCGGCGAAGACTGCGACATCGCCGAAGCTCGCCAACTCGGCGCCCTCCGGAGCAGCCATCGCGCCCTTGAGCGACGAGGCCGCCGGACGGACGATGATGTTCAACGCCGCGGCGTCGCTCAAGACGCAGCCGCCGTCGCGGACGCCGGCCGGGACGGTGAAGCCGCTGGGAAGGCCCACCGATGCGACGGGCGCGACCCTGGTGTTCGGCGCCGCTCCGGCCGCGGCGCAAGAGCCCAAGCCGAAGCTGGAGGGCGGCTCCGGCGCGAGCGCCACCATCCTGTTCGGCACCCCGCCGCCGCCGCTGGCAAAGCCCGCCGCGCAAATTCCCACGCCTCCGCCTCGGACGCCCACTCCCCCGCAGGCGGCCGGCGAGCCGACTGACGAGGCCGCGGCCACCGGATCCGTCGCGGAGCAGGAAGCGAGCGAAGAGGTGGCCGCGCCCGGCAACGCGGAGGCGGCCGGACCACCCGAGGCGGCGGAACAGGCCCAGGCGTGGCGCGGTCCGCCGCGCGCCCTGGTCGTCGCGGTCGCCGCTGCGCTGGGCCTGGTCCTGGTCCTCGCCGGCGCCGTGCTCGCCTTCAAGAAGCTGGGCCACCGCCCGCCTCCCCAGGCTGCCCTGGACGCCCTCGCCGACGCGAGCGCCGCCGCCGACAAGGACACGCTGGTCTCGCTGGCCGACGCCGAGGCCCAGACCAACGCCGCGCTCCAAGCGGCGCCGAAAGCGCATTTCCCGCAGGCCTGGGCGCAGCTCGCGGAGGTCCAGATCGCCTGGTCCGACGCGCTCAACGACCAGGCCTGGTACTGGGGCGAGCAGGCCAATCGCGCCTACGGCTCCGGCGACGACAAGAAGAAGGCCGAGTCGGAAGCGAAGGCGGCCGCGCTGCAAGACTCGGCCAAGGCGCGCCTCAAGACCGCGTTCGAGGCCGCGGCGACCGGCAACAAGATGGACCCCAAATCGCCCGACGTGGCGCTGGCGCTGGCGGACTACTACCGGGCGGCGCGTTCCCGGCTGAACCTGAGTCGCGAGCTCAAGCGGGCCGCGCTGCTCAAGGCGGACGAGGCGCGCATCTCTTTCATCCAGGGGGCCGAGCTTCTGGCGCAGGACGACGGCGGGGCCAAGGCGCTGGAGAAGCTCAAGGCGGCGCTGGCCGGCTCTCCGCGGAGCGCGCGGATCCGTTTCCGGATGGCGATGGCGTACCTCTCGATGCGCCAGGACGCCGAGGCGAAGCGGGAGCTGCTGGCGACGCTCCAGCTTTCGCCGCAACACGAGCGAGCCCGGATGGCGATGGAGCTCCTGGCGCCGCCCCCGGCGCCCGGGCAACCTGCCAGCCCGGAAGGGAAACGGGAATGACCATCGTCAAGCCGTCCTTGCTGGAGGACGAATACTTCGCGCGCGAGGACGCCGAGCGCATCCGACAGCTTCATTACGACGAGATCCGGCGGCTGAAGGAGCACGAGAAGGACGAGCGCCGCCACCTGCACCAGGGACATTGCTCCGAGTGTGGCATGCGGCTGGTTCCCGAGAAGATCGAAGAGGTGATCGTGTACCACTGCCTGAGCTGCGGCGGGGCCTTCCTCCCGCGCCGCTCGTGGGAGACGCTGCACAAGTCGGCCGCACACGGAGTGGTGGACGCGGTGCTCAACTGGTTCAGGCAGGCGGCGAACACGCCGTAGGGGAACAGAATGGCGATCGACCGGAACACGGTGCGCCACGTCGCGCGCCTGGCGCGCCTCGCGTTGACGGAGCCGGAGGAGGAGCGCACCGCCGCGCAGCTCGGCCACGTGCTCGAGTACATCGAGAGACTGAAGGCGGTGGACGTCTCGGGAGTCGAGCCGCTCTCCTTCGCCGGGGAAGCGAGCGAAGCCGAGGCCGTGATGCGGGACGACGTGGTCCAGCCGTCGCTCCGGCGCGAAGAGGTGCTGGCCCAGGCGCCCGAGCAGGACGGCAGCTCGTTCGTGGTGCCGAGGATCATCGAGTGAACCCCTCCCTGCTGCCCCTGGGCGAGCTGACGCGCGCGTTCGAGCGCGGGGAAGCGCGCCCGAGCGCGGTGCTGGAGGAGTGCCTGTCGCGCATCGCCCGGCTCGACGGCAAGGTGCACGCCTTCCTCCGGCTGACCGAGGGCGAGGCGCGCGCCGCGGCCCGGGCCGCCGACGAGCGGCGCGCCCGCAAGGCGCCGCTGTCGCCCTTGGACGGGGTGCCGGTGGGCCTCAAGGACCTCTTCTGCCAGGAGGGCATCGAGACCACCGCCGGCTCGCGCATCCTGGAAGGCTACCGTCCCCCGTACGACGCGACCGTGGTCCGCAAGCTGCGGGAAGCGGGCGCGGTCTTGATCGGCAAGACCAACATGGACGAGTTCGCGATGGGCTCGTCGACGGAGAACAGCGCGTACGGCCCCACCCGCAACCCGTGGGACCTCGAGCGAACTCCGGGCGGATCCTCCGGCGGGTCGGCGGCGGCGGTGTCGGCGCGAATGGTGCCCGGCGCGCTGGGCACCGACACCGGCGGATCGATTCGCCAGCCGGCCTCGCTGGTCGGCGTGGTGGGGATGAAGCCGACCTACGGCCGGGTGTCGCGCTACGGGGTGGTGGCGTTCGCCTCTTCGCTGGACCAGGTGGGGCCGTTCGCTCAGGACGTCCGGGGAGCGGCCCTCCTCTTGCGCGCCATCGCCGGGCACGACCCGAGCGATCAGACTTCGAGCAAGCGCCCGGTGCCCGACTACGACGCCGGGCTCGAGAAGCCGGTGCGCGGGCTCACCATCGGCGTCCCGAAGGAGTACTTCGGCGAGGGGATCGATCCGGCGGTGGAGAAGTCGGTCCGAGCGGGCGTCGCCGCCCTGGAGCGCGAAGGCGTGTCGGCCAAGGCCATCTCGCTGCCCAACTCGCCGCACGCCATCGCCGCGTACTACCTGGTGGCGACTGCCGAAGCGTCCTCCAACCTGGCCCGCTACGACGGCGTCCGCTACGGCCACCGGGCCCCCAAGCAAGGCTCCCTGCTCGAGCTCTACGAGAAGACGCGCGCCTCGGGATTCGGAGCGGAAGTGAAGCGCCGCATCCTCTTGGGCACCTACGCGCTGTCGGCCGGCTACTACGATGCGTACTACCTGCACGCCCAGAAGGTCCGGGCGCTCATCCGCCGCGACTTCGACCAGGCTTTCGCCTCTGGAGTCGACGCGGTCGTGTCGCCGACCAGCCCCTGGGCAGCGTTCCGGCTGGGCGAGAAGGCGGACGATCCGCTGGCCATGTACCTGAACGACATCTACACAGTGCCCGTGAACCTTGCGGGCCTTCCCGGAATCTCGATCCCCAGCGGCTTCACCCAGGGCGGACTGCCGATCGGCCTGCAGCTGGTGGGGCGCCCGTTCGAGGAAGGAACGCTGCTGCGGCTGGCGCGCGCCGCCGAGCGTGCCCTGGCATTGCCGCAGCGCCTCCCGCCCATCCTGGAGCGCGCGTGAGCCTCGGCGATTGGGAACCAGTGATCGGCCTCGAGGTGCACGCCCAGCTCCTCACCAGGAGCAAGATCTTCTGCTCGTGCTCGACCGCGTTCGGCGCGCCCCCGAACACGCAGGTCTGCCCCGTCTGCCTGGGCCTCCCCGGCGCCCTGCCCGCGCTCAACCGAGGCGCGGTGGAGATGGCCATCAAGGCCGGCAAGGCGTTCGGCTGCGCCATCGCTCCGCGCAGCGTCTGGGCGCGGAAGAACTATTTCTACCCGGACCTCCCCAAGGGGTATCAGATCTCCCAGTACGAGCTGCCCATCTGCAAGGGCGGCGCGATCCCGGTGCCGCAGCCGGACGGGAGCGTGCGCAGGGTGGCGCTCACCCGCATCCACCTGGAGGAGGACGCCGGCAAGAACGTGCACGGCGCGGGCGGGTCCCAGGTGGATCTGAACCGGAGCGGGGTTCCGCTGGTCGAGATCGTGGGCGAGCCGGAGCTGCGCAGCGCCGAGGAAGCGAGCGAGTATCTCAAGGCGCTGCGGCTGGCCCTCATCTACCTGGGAATCAACGACGGCAACCTCGAGGAGGGCTCGTTCCGCTGCGACGCGAACGTCAGCGTGCGCCGCCGCGGCACGCAGAAGCTCGGCACCCGGGTCGAGCTGAAGAACATCAATTCGTTCCGTTTCGTCCGCCAGGCGATCGAGCACGAGATCGACCGCCAGGTGGCGCTTCTCGAGAAGGGTGGGAAAGTGGTGCAGGAGACGCGCCTGTTCGACAACGAGAAGGGCGAGACGCGACCCATGCGCACCAAGGAGGAGGCGAACGACTACCGCTACTTCCCGGAGCCCGACCTGCCGCCGCTTCTGGTCTCGCGCGAATGGGTGGAGAAGGTGCGGATCCCGAAGCTCCCGCACGAGCGCATGGCCGAGCTGGTCGCCGCGGGCGTTCCGCCAACCGACGCTCGGACGCTGACCGCCGACCCCCGGCTGGTCGAGCTCCACGCCCGCATCGCCGAAGCCGCCGGGCCCGACTCCGCCAGGAGGGCCGCGAACGTGGTCACCGGCGAGGTCGCCCGCCTGCTCAACGAAGGCGCCGTGGACCTCGAGGCGCCTCGCTTCCAGCCGGCCCAGATCGCCGAGGTCTTCCGGCTGCAGGACGCAGGGACCCTCTCCTCGACGGCGGCGAAGGACGTGATCGCGGAGGCGCTCCGGACCGGGAAGGCACCCGCGGAGATCGTACGGGAGAAAGGTCTCGCGCAGGTGTCGGACGAATCCACCCTGGAGGCGGTGGTCGACGAGGTGATCGCGCGCAGCGCCGCCGAGGTGGCGAAGTACAAGGCGGGCAAGAAGAACCTGCTCGGGTTCTTCGTCGGACAGGCGATGAAGGACCTGAAGGGCAAGGGCAACCCCGGCGTCCTCAACGCGCTCTTCAAGAAGCGCCTCGACTGACCGGTGACCGCGCTCTTCTCGGTATGCATCGTGATCTCGCTGGCGCTGGACGCGGCGGTGGTCTTCTCGCCCGAGCGCGTCCGCCGCCGGTTCGCCGTCGCGCTGATGGCGGTGCTCTTGCTCACCTGGGTGTTCCTGGCCGTGGCGCTGTTGCAGATCGCCTGGCGCACGGAGAGCCCGCTGATCCCCGCGGCGGGCATCCGCCGCCCCGACCTGGTGCAATCGGCCGGGCACGAAGTGCTGGTAGTGCTCGCCTCGCTCGGGGGGCCTGCGCTCCTGGCGACCTTCCTGGGCGGAGCGGCGCTGCGCACCTCGCGCCGCCGGCGGCCGCGGCCGGGACATATGGAGAGGATGAAGTGATCGCCCAGGTCGCAGAGGCCGGACCGCGGCTGGAAGAGGTGGGCGCCTTGTTCCTCGAGTACGCCCGGACGCTGGATTTCTCGCTCTGCTTCCAGGGCTTCGATGAAGAGCTGCGCGCGCTGCCCGGAATGTACGCGCCGCCCCGAGGCCGCCTGCTGCTGGCGATCGAGGACGATCGGCCGGCCGGCTGCGTGGGGCTGCACCCCTGGGACGGGGACGCCGCCGAGATGAAGCGCCTCTACGTCCGGCCGGCCTACCGCGGACTCGGCCTGGGCCGCACCCTCACCGAGGCCGCCCTCTCCGAGGCGCGCTCGATCGGCTACCGCAGCATCCGCCTCGACACCATCCCCTCCCTCATGCAGCCCGCCATCGCCCTCTACCGCGAGCTGGACTTCCGCGACATCCCTCCCTACCGCGACAATCCCATCCCCGGCGCCCTCTACCTCGAGCTCCACCTCTAGCCGCGCACGTGACTACAAACGTTCCACGCAGAGGGCGCGGAGGAAAGGGAGGGCGCGGAGGTTCAATTGATTCGAAAAACCACAAGCTCCTCCGCGACCTCTCTCTCCTCCCCTCCTCCGCGTGAAACGCTTTAGGCTCACAGATCGGCTACAACGGGCGTATGGGGTTCAGGACGTTGGAGTGGAGGGAGGGGGAGCTGTGGCTGCTCGATCAGCGGAAGCTGCCCGGGCGGGTGGAGGAGGTGCGCGTCCAGACAGCGGCGGAGGCGGCGCGGGCGATCCGGGACATGGTGGTGCGCGGGGCCCCGGCGATCGGGTGCGCGGCCGCGTACGGAGTGGCCCTGGCCGCGCAGGAGGCGGCCCGGGCGGCGGATCCGGACCGCGCGTTCGCGGCGGCGGTAGAGCAGCTGCGCGCCGCCCGGCCCACGGCGGTGAACCTGCGCTGGGCGCTGGAGCGGCTGTCGCAGAAGCGCGGCGCGCTGCTCGCGGGAGGCGCTTCCCAGGCCGCGGCGGCCGCGGCGCTGCTCGAAGAGGCGCATCGAGTGCTGGCGGAGGACCTGGCCGCTTGCCGCGCCATCGGCCGGAACGGAGCGCAACTGGTCCCCGACGGCCGAGGCATCCTCACCCACTGCAACGCCGGAGGCCTCGCCACCTCCGGGTACGGCACGGCGCTGGGAGTCGTTCGCGCCGCGCTGGAATCCGGGAAGAAGTGCGCCGTCTACGCCGACGAGACGCGCCCCTGGCTCCAGGGCGCCCGGCTCACCGCCTGGGAGCTGCTGCAGGACGGAATCCCGGTCACGCTGCTGCCCGACGTCGCCGCCGCCTCCCTGCTCGCCTCGGGCAAGGTGGGCTGCGTGGTGGTGGGAGCCGACCGGATCGCGCGCAACGGCGACACCGCGAACAAGGTCGGCACCTATCCCCTGGCGCTAGCCGCGCACGCCGCCTCGGTGCCGTTCTACGTCGCTGCCCCGATCAGCACCGTCGACCTGCGCGCGGCCAGCGGGCGCGACATCCCCATCGAAGAGCGGGGCGCCGACGAGGTGACGCACCTGGCCGGGTCGCGCGTGGCCGCCGAAGGAGTGCGCGTCTTCAACCCCGCCTTCGATGTGACTCCCGCCCGCCTGATCTCCGCCATCGTGACCGAGCGGGGCATCGCCCGGCAGCCTTACGAGCCGGCGCTCTCCGAGCTTTCCTTGACAGAGCGCGGGGGCGCGGGCTAGATCCCGCGCTCTTTTCCGCGCCAGGCGGCGGGATTTCCCTGTCAGCCCGGCTGGTGGACGAGCCGGAAAAGCCAAGGAGCGGTTCGATGTACGCAGTGGTCCGCACGGGCGGCAAGCAGTACCGCGTCAAGCAGGGCGACCTGCTCAAGGTGGAGAAGCTGGAGGAGCCGGTGGGCGCGACCGTGGCCCTCGAGGTGCTGGCGGTCGGCGAAGGCGAAGGGATCCAGATCGGGACCCCTACCGTCGGCGGCGCCAAGGTCGAGGCCCAGGTCGTCTCGCACGGCAAGCACCGAAAGCTGTGGCACTTCCGGACCCAGGAAGAGGGCTGGGACCGCATCCGCGGACACCGGCAGCCCTACACCGAGTTGAAGATCACCGGCATCTCCGGATAGGCGAAGGGAAGTCGAGGAACATGGCACACAAGAAAGGGCAGGGGTCCTCCCGCAACGGCCGCGACTCGCCGGGACAGCACCGCGGGGTCAAGGTGTTCGGAGGGGAGCGCGTGGTCCCCGGCAACATCCTGGTCCGGCAGGTGGGTACCCGGGTGCACCCCGGCCGCGGCGTGGGCATGGGGCGCGACTTCACCATCTATGCGGTGGTCGAGGGCGAGGTAAAGTACCAGAAGAAGGCCGACGACCGCACCTACGTGCACGTGGTGCCGGGCAAGCCGCGCGCCGAGGCCTGATCGACCGGGTGACTGTGAGAGATGTTGGGGGGTCCAGGGGGGAGCGAGCTCGCCGATCGATGCTACGGCCTTGCGGCCTCCGCCCGTCGCCGGCAAAGCCGGCTCCTCCGTGGTGGAGGCGCCGAAGGCGCCGGATCGAAGAGCCCGGGACCGAAGGTACAGCGGTCATCCGGGCGAGCAATTTGCGTCACGATGCACTTCATCGACGAAGCCGAGATCCTCGTCAAAGCCGGCGACGGCGGGCCCGGAGCGGTGGCCTTCCGCCGGGAGAAGTACGCGCCCCGCGGCGGCCCCTCGGGCGGCGACGGCGGGAACGGCGGCGACATCGTCCTGCTCACGGACGATCGACTCACCACGCTGCTCGACTTCCGCTTCAAGCGCGAGTACCGGGCCCGCAACGGGGAGCCCGGGCGCGGCCGCGATCAGAACGGCCACGCCGCCCCGGAGCTCCTCCTCAAGGTGCCTCCCGGAACGGTGGTGAAGGACGCCGGGAGCGGCGAGGTGCTCGCGGACCTGCACGAAGACGGCCGGCGCTGGGTGGTGGCGAAGGGCGGCCGGGGCGGGCTGGGCAACATGAACTTCGCCACCTCCACGCTGCAGGCGCCCCGCTTCGCCCAGCCGGGCACCGAGGGCGAGGAGAAGAGGGTCAAGCTCGAGCTGCGCCTGTTGGCCGACGTCGGGTTGGTCGGCTTTCCCAACGCCGGGAAGTCCACGCTGGTCTCGCGCCTCTCTCGCGCGCGCCCGAAGATCGCCGACTACCCGTTCACCACCTTGCAGCCGCACCTCGGCGTAGTGCAGTACAAGGGCGGACGGAGCTTCGTGCTCACCGACTTGCCCGGGCTGATCGAGGGGGCCCACGCGGGCGCCGGGCTCGGGCACCGGTTCTTGAAGCACATGCAGCGCACCCGCGCCATCGTGCACCTGGTCGACGCGGCGGCCCCGGGGCGCGACCTCCAGGCCGACTTCGACGCCATCAACCGCGAGCTGGAGCTGTTCGACCCGGCCCTGCGGCGCAAGGCGCAGGTGGTCGCGGCCAACAAGATCGACGTTCCGGAGGCGCGAGCGCGGGCGGAGGAGTTCGCCAAGAAGCTCAAGCGGCGCAAGATCCCCGTCCACCTCATCTCCGCGGCGACCGGAGAAGGACTGGGCGACCTGCTCGACGCGATGGTGCAAGCCGTGGACGCGGCGGGCCTGCCGCAGCCGCTCGAGCGCGACCTGCACCCGCGGCGGGAACACGCCGGCGGGGCCAGGCCGGCCAAGGCGAGGCGCAAGTGAGCCCCCGCCGCCCGGTGCGCGCGTGGATCGGCAAGCCCCACGTCGATCCCGCGGAGCTCTCGGGCCCCAGCGGCCTCACCGAGGACGTGCTGCGCGGCGAGGACGAGGCAGCGGAAGAGGGGCCGCAAGGCGACGACGCCTTCTGGGAATCGCTCCTCACCCCGCAGCGGCTGGCGCGGATCGACGCGGTCGTCTCCGCCCGGATGCGCAGCGTCACGGTGGTCCTCGACCGGCTGCTCGACGCGCACAACGTCGCCGCGGTCCTGCGCACCGCGGAGGGCCTGGGCCTTTCGCGCGTGCACGTCGTGCCGCACGACGCGCGCGACGACGCCGCGCACCGCCGGGTGACGCAGGACGCGCACAAGTGGCTCGACATCGAGACCCATCCGTCGGGAGCGCAGGCGGCGCGCTCCCTCGCCGCCGAAGGCTTCGCGGTGTACGCCGGCCACCTCGACCCCGGGGCGCGACCCTCCACGGACATCTCCGCGGACCGGCCGGTGGCGCTCTTGTTCGGCAACGAGCACGAAGGCCCTTCCCCCGAGACGCTCGCTGCGTGCACCGGCACCTTCCGCATCCCCATGGCGGGGTTCACGCAGAGCTTCAACGTCTCGGTCGCGGCAGGGATCGCGCTCTCGCAGATCTGCGCGGGCCGCCGCGCGTTCGTGGGGAGGGCGGGCGACCTCCCGTCACAGGAAAGGCGCGCGCTCCGCTCGCGCTTCCTGCGCCTGGCGGCGAAGCTGGCCCGGCGCGTGAAGCGCTGAACACGGGCGGGCGCCGCGCCGTCGAACGCGGTAAAGAGAAGCCCGCATGCGCATCTTCATCGCCGCCCTGCTCGCCGCAGCGCCAAAAGTCCAGGCGGCCCCCGCCCAGGACCCGGCGGCCGCGGTCGCCCGGCGGGTGCAGCGGCACTACGAGCGCATCCAGGACTTCACCGCCAGCTTCGCTCAGACGTCCACCTACCCGACGTTCGGCAACGTGAAGAATGCCACCGGAAAGGTGTTCCTCAAGAAGCCGGTCCTGCTCCGCTGGCAGTACGACGACGGTCGGGTCATCCTGATCGACGGCAAGGAGCTGTGGAACTGGAACCCCGAGGACAAGGAGGCGCAAGTGAAGCGCGGCTTCGGCGTCGACCAGGTTCCCCCCGAGTTCGCCTTCCTCTTCGGCAAGGGCAAGCTGCTCGACCGCTTCGCCGTCCGCGGGGTCCCGCGGCCCGAAGGCCTCCCCGCGGGTGACGCGATCGAGCTGGTCCCCCGGAAGGAAAGCGCGGACGTGCAGAAGCTCCTCTTCGTGGTCGATCCGCGCGGCCAGGTGCTGGCCACCGTGCTCACCAACGGACAGGGTGACGTGAACCAGCTGATCTTCAGCGACGTGAAGGTGAACTCGGGCCTGGCCGATTCCCTGTTCCGCTTCGTTCCTCCCAAGGACGCCCACGTGCAGGTGATGCAATGAAGCGCATCTTGCTCCTCGCCGCCCTGCTCGCCGCCTGCGGCGGGCCCGCCCGCACCGTGATCGTGAACGGCAAGGAGGTGAGCTACGAAGACGCCGCCAGCGACGTGCTCGGCCGCGGCAAGCGCGCGCTGGCCGCGGGCCGCACGGACGAGGCGATGAAGGTCTTCCGCGACGTCATCGACCGCTTCGGCCAGAGCGCGGCCGCGGACGAGGCGCGCTTCCTCGAGGGTCAGACGCTGTCGCGCACGGGCAAGCTCCAGGAAGCGCAGGCGAAGCTCACCGAGCTCCTGGAGAAGTATCCCAACACCGCGTTCAAGAAGGAAGCGGCGCTGGAGCTGTCTGCGGTGCAGACCAAGCTGGGCAATACGCAGGAAGCGGCCGAGGCGATGAAGACCGCCGTCTCGCAGATGTCCGACGCCGAGAAGCAGCAGGCGGCGAGGAGCATCGCGGAGGCCTACGCGAAGACCGGGGAGGCGGGGGAGGCGGCCCGATTCGCCGCCCGCGCCGTGGAGGCCGCCCAGACCCCCGAGGAACGCGCCGCGCGCCTCGCGGACTACGACAAGGCGCTGAACGCCGCTCCAGGGCAGGTGGTCGCGCAGCTGGTGGCCGACCTCGACCGCCGCAGCGCCGCCTGGCCGCCGGCGGCGCTCAAGCTCGCCCGGCTCCAACTCCACGCCGGCGACCGCGCGCACGCCGACGAGCTGACCCGGCAGATCCTCTCCGAGGTGAACACGGGGCCGATCGCGCAGGGCGCGCAGACCATCCAGCTGTCCATCTCTTCCTCGGGAATCCTGAAGCCCAGCCTGATCGGCATCGTGCTGCCGCTCAGCGGCGAGTACAAAGCGCTGGTAGACCTGATGCTGAACGCGATCGCGCTGGCGGTCGATCTGCAGAACCGCACCGGGGTGCAGGTCTCCATCAAGGACTCCAAGGGCGAGCCCGACACCGCCGCCCAGGCGGTGGAGGATCTGGTGCGCGAGGGCGCCATCGCCATCCTGGGACCCATCGCCCTGGCCGAGGGGCAAGCCGCGGCCGTGCGCGCGCAGCAGCTCGGCGTGCCCATCCTTTCCCTCTCCCGCGCCGAGGGGCTCACGCAGGTCGGCGAGTACGTCTTCCGCGACATGCCGACCAACAGCGCGCAGGCGCGGGCCATCGCGCAATACGCGCAGAAGAAGCTGGGCGCGCGCAGCTTCGGCATCTTGCAGCCCGACTCCACCTACGGCGACGAGGTCACCCGCTTCTTCTGGGACGCGCTGGACGCCGGGGGGGCCGGCGTGACCGCGTACGACCACTACCCGCAGCGCACCACCACCTTCAAGCCGTTCGTGCAGCGCCTGGTGGGAAGGACGCAGGAGGACCTGGAGGGGCGCAAGGAGTTCAGCGACGAGGTGGAAAAGATCAAGCAGACGATCTCCAATCCGTACCAGCAGCGCAGGGCGCTCAACGCCTTGCGCAACCAGAGCGCGCCGGTGGTCGACTTCGACGCCCTCTTCATCCCCGACAGCGCGCGCACCGTCCGCCTGATCGCGCCGGCCATCGCCGCCGAGGACGTGATCACCTCCGGCTGCGATCAGCGCGAGCTGGAAGTGGTGCGCAAGACCACCCGCAGCGCGAACCTGCGCACCGTGCAGCTGCTCGGGACCAACCTGTGGAACAACCCCGACCTGGTCGACGAGCGGATCGGGGCCGCCAAGTACGTGCAGTGCTCGATCTTCGCCGACAGCTTCTTCGCCCAGAGCCAGCGGCGCGCCACCCGCAAGTTCGTGGAGGATTACGAGGCCGCCTACCACAGGTCCCCCGGCTTCCTCGAGGCACACGCCTACGACGGGGCGGCTCTGCTGAGGAAGATCGTCGAGGAGCGCCGCCCGCAGTCGCGCGACGACATGCGCAACGCGATGGCCGGGATGGGGAGGCCGTTCGAGGGGGCCACCGGCGACACGGTATTCGGCCGCGATCGGGAAGCGCAGAAGCCGCTGTTCTGGCTGTGGATCAACCGCGGGACCATCCAGGAGTTCGACCCGGATGGACCGCCCCCCGTCCCGCCCACGCCCGACACCAGGACAGGCTCCCGCTGACGTCGCCACCACGTTGACGCGCCGCGTCCCGTCCCGGGACAGGACGCGCTGCGTTACATCTCGCGTGCTGCTCGAACGACCGCGCGGCATTCGAAGAAGCACCGCTCGCGCGCGAGTCGAGTTCCGCGCCCGCCGCTGCGCCCGACTCTTCCCCTGAAAAGCAACGGAGACCCGCGGTCGAGTTGTCCTCGCCGTGGAGAGGGGTTCGAGCGGTGAATGGTTAGACTCCCGTGGAAATGGGCGCCAAGCAGGTCATGGTGTTCCCGTTCACGGTTCCGATGGACGGCGGCGGGCAGATGCGCGACCCGGCGCAGGGCGTGTACGCCCGCTCTCTCGCGCGCACGCTCGCCGAGCGGCTCTCGCTGGGCCCCGGAGTGTCCGCCACAGCCGCCACGCTCACCGCCGACGGCCTGGACGGCAAGCCCCAGGACCAGGGCTGGGTGGTCGCCAGCCACGCCTGGACGCTGGAGGAAGCGTGCGCGATCGGACTGCCGGAAGGCACCGAGTACCTCCTTCACGGCGCGGCCGAGCTGACCGACCGGGTGCGGCTGCGGCTCATCCTGGTCGATCAGAAGGAGCGGCGGACGGCGCTCGACCACGTGGTGCTGCGCCCGCGCTCGGAGTTGTTCGGCGCGCTGGAAGAGGCGGCCCTGGCGATCGCCCAGGCGCTGGGCCTGGAGCTGCCCGTGGCGGAGTGGCCGACCGCGGACGTAGAGGCCTACCTGGCCTATCTGCGCGGACGGGACCTCTCCGCCGCCCACGAGGTGGGCGTTCGCGTCGTCGACCCGGCGAAGAGCTTCGATCCCTATCTGGAGGCGGCGCAGCGGGACCCGGCGTTCGCAGACGCGCAGGACCGGCTGCTCTCCCTGGCCCTCGACTTCACGCTCGGTGGCGCGGGACCCTCGTCCGCGGCCCGGGCCGGCTGCGAGAAGCTCCTGCAACTCGACCCGACCGCCGTGAAGGCGCACGCGGCCCTCGCCGAGATGGACCTCGCCGCAGGCCGCCCCGCCGAGGCGGCCGAGCGGCTGCAGAAGGCCCTGCGCATCCGGTCGGATTGGTGGCCCGCGTTCGAACGGCTCGGCACCGCGCTGGTGCGCCTGGGGAAGAACGCGGAGGCCATCCCCTGGTTCGAGAAGGCGCTGGCCGAGCGTCCCGAGGACCCCGACGCGCTCACCGGCCTGGGCGTGGCGCTGGCCGAGACCGGGCGGCTGGAGGAGGCCGTCCAGGCCTGGGGCCGCGCCCTCCGCTCGGGCGAGGGAGGGGCGCACCTGCACCAGAACCTCGCCCGGGTGCTGCGCCAGCTGGGCAGGCGCGGCGAGGCGAGGCGCCACGCGGCCATCGCGCGAAGACTCCTGGGCCGCGGCGGCTTCTTCGGTTACCTTCAGGACGCATGGGACAAGCTGACCGGGGCCCGAGTGTGAGCGAAGCTCCGCTGGATCTCCCGCGGCCGTTGCCCGGCACGCTGGGCAGTCTTCGCCCGCCGCTCCTCAACCTGCTCCTGTTCGTCCTGACCGCGGCGTCGGCGTTCGTCACCGGCACGCTGTGGACGGATACCCAGCTCCCCCCGCCCACCCAGGCCGAGGCGATCCGCCACGGGCTGGCCTTTTCCGCCGCCTTGCTCGCGATCCTTCTGGCGCACGAGATGGGGCACTTCGTGCTGGCCCGCCGACACGGAGTAGACGCGACCTGGCCCTTCTTCATCCCCGCCCCCCTGCTCTCGCTGATCGGCACTCTCGGCGCGGTCATCCGGCTGCGCAGCGCGCCGCGCACCCGGCGCGCCCTGGTGGACATCGGCGCGGCGGGACCGATCGCGGGGTTCCTGGTCACCATCCCGGTGCTGGTGATCGGGCTGCGGCTCTCCCCCATCGTCCCCGCGGAGGGCCCCTTCCGGCACTGGACGCTCTGGGAGTCGCTCTCGACCTGGTTGCGCGAGGGCCATTTCCTGCGGCTCCGCGAGGGGTTCGAGCTGGGGCGTCCGCTGGGGATGGAGCTGCTCGAGAAGCTCGTGCTGGACATTCCGGCCGGCCAATCGATCGCGCTGCATCCCGTCGCCGTGGCAGGGTGGTTCGGCCTCTTGCTGACCGCGCTGAATCTCCTCCCGCTGGGGCAGCTCGACGGCGGGCACTGCTTGTACGCCGCATCCCCGCGCCTGCACCGCCTGGCCGGCGCACCGCTCTCCGCCCTGTTGCTCGCCCTGGGCGTCTTCCTTCCGTTCGTCGGCTGGGCGCTCTGGGGCCTCATCACCGGGATCTTCCTCAATCACCATCCGCCGGTCGCCGAGCCGGAGCCGGGCCTCTCGACCGGCCGGCGCGCCGTGTTGGTGATCAGCCTGATCATCTTCGTGCTGTCCTTCACGCCCGTGCCCCTGGCCCCGCTCGCGGGGTAGAACGGCAAGCGTGCCGTCGCTGTCCGATCTCCTCCAGGGCGAGCTCCGGCGCGCGCTCCCCTTGTTCGAGCCGCGCCCCTCGCAGCTCGCCATGGCCGAGCAGGTCGAGCGCGCCCTCACGCAAGGCCGGGCGCTGGTGGTCGAAGCCGGCACCGGGACCGGAAAGACGCTCGCGTACCTCCTGCCCGCGGCGCGCAGCGGTCTCAAGGTGGTGGTCTCGACCGCCACCAAGACGCTCCAGGAGCAGCTCGCCGACAAGGACGTGCCGCTGGTGCAGGCGCTGGGCGTCAAGGCGCGGTTCGCCTTCCTCAAGGGCCGGCAGAACTACCTGTGCCTCTTGCGCAAGGAGCACTTCGACCGGCAGCCGACCTTCGCCGCGCGCGAGGAGGCGGGGATGTACGGCCAGCTGCACGCCTGGGCGGAAGAGACGCGCACCGGCGACCGCGCCGAGCTCGCCGGCCTGCCGGAGAGCTTCGCCACCTGGCGCGAGGTCAACTCGACCGCCGAGACCTGCACCGGGCAGAAGTGCCCCTACTACGACCGCTGCTTCGTCTTCTCGATGCGCCGGCAGGCGGCGGAAGCGGACGTGATCATCGTCAACCACCACCTGTTCTTCGCCGACCTCGCTCTGCGCAGCTCGAGCGCGGGCGACGCGGGCGCGGCGGTGCTTCCCCGCTACGACGCGGTGATCTTCGACGAGGCGCACGCCACGCCGGAGGTGGCCATCGAGAACTTCGGCGCGCAGCTGTCCAGCTTCCGTTTCACGGAGCTGGCGCGCGACGTGCTCCGGGTGCCGGCCACGCCGCCGCACGCCCGGGATCTGGCCGGGCGCCTGCTCCGTGAAGGATCGTCCTTCTTCGAGGCCGCGGCGCGCTGCCGCCCGGCCGGCGGCAAGTTCTCCCGCGACTCCGATCGGTGGTCGCTGCCGCCCGGGTCGCTCCTGCCCGCCGAGCGCGAGCGGGAGGCGCTCACCGAGCTGCTCCGGGCCTTGAGCGCCGCCCTCTCCGGCAGCGGAAGCGACGAAGTGCAGCTGCTCGAGCGCCGCTGCCTGGCGCTCTCCGCCGACCTGCTCCTCTTCGCCGGCTCGCAGGCGGTGAGTGGGCGGGGCGACGTCGAGTACGACGAGCCGCGCCCCCCCGATCGCCTGGTGCAGTGGGCCGAGCAGCGCTCGGGCCATCTGTTCCTCAACGCCTCGCCGATCGACGTCGCCGGGATCTTCCAGGACCACCTCTACGACCGGGTGGGGCCGGTCGTGTTCACCTCGGCGACCCTGGCGGCCTTCGGATCGCTCGACTACTTCGCCCGCCGGGTCGGACTTCGAGACTCGGGCGGTCCGCTGTTCCCCCTCGACGAGGCCGTGCTGCTGTCGCCGTTCGATTACCAGGCGAACGCGGCCATCTACCTGCCGGAGCGCATGCCAGACCCGCAGGACGAGCGCTTCGCGGACGCGGTGGCCGACGAGCTGCGGCAGCTCTTGCCCATCACCGGCGGCCGCGCCTTCGCCCTGTTCACCTCGCTGCGCAACATGCGCCGGGTCTACGAGCTGCTCGCGCCCGAGCTGCCCTGGCCGGCCCTGCTGCAGGGCGAGCGGCCCAAGGCCCAGCTCTTGAAGGCGTTCAAGGACAAGCCCAGCGTGCTCTTCGCCAGCCAGAGCTTCTGGGAAGGCGTCGACGTCCAGGGAGACGCGCTCAGCCTGGTGGTGATCGACAAGCTGCCTTTCGCCTCCCCGGGAGAGCCCCTGGTGCAGGCCCGGATCGAGCAGCTGCGCGCCGCCGGAGAGGACCCGTTCTACGCCTTCCAGCTGCCCGAGGCCGCGCTCGCCTTGAAGCAGGGATTCGGCCGGCTGATCCGCTCCGCGCGGGACCGCGGCATCGTGGCCCTCCTCGATCCGCGCATCGCCGGCCGCGGATACGGCCGGCGGTTCTTGCAAAGCCTGCCGCCTTGCCGGGTGGTCCGATCGCCCGACGAAGCGCGAGGCTTCTGGAACGGCCTGCCGAAGCGGTAGAGTCGGCCCCATGGCGGGGGGCGAAGACACCGTCGAGCGCGAGCTCGACATCCCGGACGTGCTGCCGCTGCTTCCGGTGCGCGACGTGGTGGTGTTCCCCGCCATGGTGGTGCCGCTCTTCGTTTCGCGCGAGGTCTCGCTGAACGCAGTCGAGCAGGCCCTGAAAGGCGGGCAGCGGCTGCTGTTCGCCGTCGCGCAGCGCGACGGGAACGAGGACGCTCCGCGGGCGCCCGACGGCGTGTACCGGATGGGCACCATCTGCCAGATCGTCCGCCAGCGGAAGCTGCCCGACGGCCGGGTGAAGGTGCTGGTCCAGGGCCTCCTCAAGGCCACGCTGGAGGAGGTGGTGGCGGACGAGCCCTGCACCAGCGCGCGGGTGGCGAAGATCCACGAGCTGCCGTTCGAGGCCGTCGGCGACCGGGGCCTGGAGGCCGAGGCGCTGGTGCGCAGCGTAAAGGGCCATCTGGAGAAGCTGATCGCCACCGGGAAGGGGATCTCGCCGGAGCAGCTGCTCCTCTTCAGCGGCGTGCAGGACCCGGGGCGCCTGGCGGACCTGGTCGCCGCCAATCTCTCGCTCAAGATCCAGGACGCCCAGGAATTGCTCGAAGTGATGGACCCCCTGCAGCGCCTGCAGGCCGTCCACGAGCGGCTGTCGAAGGAAGCGCAGCTCCTGGCCATGCAGGCGCGCATCCAGAGCCAGGCGAAGGAGGAGATCAGCAAGACGCAGCGTGAGTACTACCTGCGCGAGCAGCTGCGGCAGATCCAGCACGAGCTGGGCGAGCGCGACGAGAAGGCGGAGGTGGTCGCCGAGCTGAAGCGGCGGGTCGACGCGGCCCAGCTTCCCCGCGCGGCGCAGGACGAGGCGGACAAGGAGCTGCGCCGCCTGGCCGCTATGTCGCTCGAGTCGGCGGAGGCAGCCGTCTTGCGCGCCCACCTGGAATCGATCTGCGAGCTGCCCTGGACCAGGCGCAGCCCGGACTCGCTCGACTTGTCTCGCGCGCGGCAGGCCCTGGAGGAGGACCACCAAGGCCTTCTCAAAGCGAAGCAGCGCATCCTGGAGGCGCTCGGAGTGCGCAAGCTCAAGCCGGACGGCCGCGGTCCCATCCTGCTTTTCGTCGGCCCGCCCGGAGTGGGGAAGACCTCGTTGGCGCGGAGCATCGCGCGCGCCATGGGCCGCCAGCTGGTCCGCGTCTCCCTCGGCGGAGTGCGGGACGAAGCGGAGATCCGCGGCCACCGGCGCAGCTACGTGGGTGCGCTCCCGGGCAGGATCCTGCAGGGGATGAGGCACGCCGGAACGCTGAACCCGGTCTTCGTGCTGGACGAGATCGACAAGCTCGGCGCCGACTTCCGCGGCGACCCGTCCGCGGCGCTCCTGGAGGTCCTCGATCCAGAGCAGAACCACGCCTTCCGCGACCACTACCTCGACCTCGAGTTCGACCTGAGCAGCGTCCTCTTCATCGCCACCGCGAACGCGCTGGACTCGATCCCGCCTGCGCTGCGCGATCGGATGGAGCCGATCGAGATCCCCGGCTACTCCGAGGAGGAGAAGGCGCTCATCGCCGAGCGCCACTTGCTTCCGCGCCTGATCGCCGAGCACGGCCTCCGCCCGGAGCAGCTCGAGCTCCCGCGCGCCACGCTGCTCGCCGTCATCCGCGGCTACACGCGCGAGGCCGGGCTGCGGGAGCTGACCCGCGAGCTGGCCTCGGTCTGCCGGAAGACCGCCCTGCGCGTCGCCGAAGGAGGGCCGGCGAGGACGCGCATCGGAGTGCGGGAGCTGCACGCCCTGCTCGGAGCGCCCCGCTTCGTTTCCCTCGCCGAGCAGGAGCCGGAGACGATCGGTTGCGCGACCGGCCTCGCCTGGACGCCGTACGGCGGGGAGATCCTCAAGGTCGAAGTGGCAGCCATGGCCGGCCGCGGGCCCCGGGCCGGCGGCCTGATCCTCACCGGGCAGATGGGCAGCGTGATGCAGGAGTCCGCCCAGGCGGCGTTGTCCTACCTCCGGAGCCGCGCGTCCGACTTCGGCATACCCGCGGACTGGTTCGAAACGCACGAGCTGCACCTGCACGTGCCGGCCGGAGCGGTCCCAAAGGACGGGCCGAGCGCCGGAGCCACCATGGCGTGCGCGCTCTTGTCCCTCTTGTGCAGGCGACCATGTAGGGCGGAGGTCGCCATGACCGGGGAGGTGACGCTGCGAGGCAGAGTCTTGGCGGTGGGCGGTCTTCGAGAGAAACTGTTGGCGGCTGCACGCGCGGGGGTGAAAATCGTCTGCATCCCGGAGGCGAACCGTCGGGACCTGCTGGAGCTGCCGCGGCCGCTGCGCCGCCGCATGCAGGTGGTCACGGTGAGCACCCTGGACGAGCTGTTCGGCCACGCCCTGTCGGGTGGCGCGCCGCAACCAGGCCGGCAGCCGCCGGTCGCGAAGGCATGAGGTGAGGAGATAAGTGCAGTTCAACACGGCCCAGCGCGAGCTCACGCTCAAGATCGTCTATTACGGCCCCGGTCTTTCGGGGAAGACGACCAACCTGCGCGCGCTCTACCAGCGGATCCAGCCGGCGCTGCGCGGCCACCTCATGACGTTGGATACGGCCGACGACCGGACCTTGTTCTTCGACACGCTGCCGCTCGTGTTCAAGAGCGGCAACCTGAAGGTGAAGCTCAAGCTGTTCACGGTGCCGGGCCAGGTGATGCACAACTCCACCCGCCGCATCGTCCTCCAGGGCGCGGACGCGATCGCCTTCGTGGCCGACAGCCAGCCCGCCAAGCGGCAGGAGAACTACAAGTACTGGATGAACATGGTGGAAAATCTAAAGTCGAACGGGCTCTCCATCGATTCCTTGCCCTGCGTGGTCCAGTGGAACAAGAAGGACCTGGGCGACGCCACCACCGCCGAATCGGTGGCGAAGATGCGCGAGGAGGACAAGCAGCCCGTCTTCGAGGCGGTGGCGGTGCGCGGCGAAGGAGTGGTGGAGACGTTCCTCGCCCTGGTCGACCTGACCTTCGAGGCGATCGACAAGACGTACCTGCTCAAGGACAAGATCGGGCTCGACCGGCGGGCGTTCATCGAGGAGGTGCGGCGCTGCCTGGTCGATCCGCCGCGCATCGAGGACGTCTTGCCGCCGCGCGGCGGAGGGAAGGGGGGCGGCGGCCGGAAGAAGAGCCGCGGCGGCAACGGTTCCGGAGAAGGAGGGGACCCCGGTTCGCGGGGCCCTTCGTCGAAGGCCGGCGGAGCGTAGACCACGGTGGCGGAAAGCATCCTCCAGAAGAAGCTCGTCCTTGGCGAGCTGCTCGATCTGCCCACGTTCACGCAGGTGTGCAAGACGTTCGTCGATCTCTACAAGATCGGCCTCAAGGTCTTCGACTCGAACGGCACCAAGCTGGTGGACATCAAGATCGCCAGCGGCGATTTCTGCGCCTACATGTTCACCGGCGCCAACGGCCGCAGGCTGTGCACCGAGACGGTGACGCACATCAAGGTGCGGCCGCTGGAGGAGCCGCAGATCGCCGTGCGCAACTGCTTCACCGGGCTGCGCTACCTGATGCTGCCGATCCTCTACGAAGGGGACATGCTGGGCCGCATCATCTTCGGACCGTTCCTTCCCGAGGACGTGGGCGACCTGGGAGGGGACCTGAAGGCGCTGGAGGGCGAGTTCGACCTGGCCAAGGCGCGCGATCTGATCGGCCGCATCCGCCGCGCTCCGGAGAGCACGGTGCGCAAGGTGCTGGACCATTTCGCCCGGCTGGTCGACGTGCTGATCTTCACCTCCCACAAGGCCCTGATCACCTCGCAGCTGCACATCGAGAGCGTGACCGAGAGCTACCGGGAGGTGCAGGAGAAGAACAAGAAGCTCTCCGAGGCGCTGGACCGGCTCCAGGAGCTCTCCCGCCTCAAGTCGAACTTCCTCGCCACCGTCTCGCACGAGCTGCGCACGCCCTTGACCAGCGTGATCGGCTACAGCGAGATGCTCCTGGCGGGGCTGGCCGGCGAGCTGAACGACGAGCAGAAGGACTACCTCAAGACCATCCTGGACAAGGGCGAGTCGCTCTTGCGGCTGATCTCCTCCATCCTGGACCTCTCCCGGATCGAGGCCCGCGGGGTGCAGCTGCAGCGCAACGTGGTGGACGTGAACGACATCCTGCAGGCGGCGGTCGAGTCGGTGATGCCGCAGAGCTTCAAGAAGAAGCTGACCGTCTCCACCGAGGTCTCCCCCAGCATCCAGAAGGTGCAGGTCGACCCGGACAAGATCCGGCAGTGCGTGATCAACCTCCTCTCCAACTCGGTGAAGTTCACCCCCGCCGGCGGGCACATCGCGGTCCGCGCCGGCCCGGCGCAGCAAGCGCCGCAGAATGCGGGGCCGTTCGGCGGGGCCGGCTACTTCCAGATCCAGGTGGAGGACAACGGGATCGGGATCCCGAAGGAGCTCCAGTCCAAGGTGTTCGACACCTTCTTCCAGGCCGACTCGTCCGCATCGCGCGAGTACGGCGGCGCGGGGCTCGGCCTCTCCATCGTGAAGAGCTACGTCGAGGCGCACGGCGGCGGCATCTCGGTGCGCAGCGAGCCGGGCAAGGGCAGCGTCTTCACCCTGGTGGTGCCGATCGAGCCGCCCGGCGCTCCGCTCGAGTCGTCGCTCCGCGGCGCCTAGAGACGAAGAGATCACCGCGGAGGCGCGGAGGTCGCGGAGTTCTTGGGTCAAAAAACGAAATCCTCCGCGCTCTCCGCGCCTCCGCGGTAAGCATTTGGTCCTCTTGTGAATGAGCTGGGTCTCATCGACGCGTTCCTTGCTCCTTTCGGAGTGCGGCGCGATGCGCGCCCGGACGGTGCCGGCGTCCTCTCCGGCCCCGGCGACGACTGCGCGGTGGTGCGCCCGTCCGCCGGGAAGAAGCTGGTCCTCAAGGTGGACGAGCTGGTCGAAGGAGTGCACTTCGACTGGCGCTGGTTCGCCCCGGCGGACGCGGGGCACAAGGCGCTGGCGGCGGCCTTGAGCGATCTCGCCGCCGCGGCGGCGCGGCCGCGCTGGTTCCTCTGCGCCCTGGGCGTGCGCCCGGAGGGGGATGCGCCGCGCATCGCTCGAGGACTGGCGCGCGGGATGGCCGGCCTGGCCCGGCGGCACCGCTGCACCCTGGTGGGAGGCAACGTCACCCGGGCGGCGACATGGTCGGTGTCGGTCAGCGCGCTGGGAGAGGCGGACAGCCCGCGCGGGCGCGGCGGGGCGCGGCCCGGGGACGCGATCGTGGTCGCCGGGGAGCTGGGACGCGCGGCGCTGGGCCTGCGCCTCCTGCGCGGAGGGGCGAGGAAGCCGCCCTCGCGACGCGCGGCAAGAACTATTCGCGCCCAGCTCCGGCCGGAGCCGCTGGTCGCGGCCGGCCTGGCCGCGGGCGGCCTGGCCACCGCCGCCGTCGACGTGAGCGACGGGTTCCTGCGGGACCTGGGCCACGTCTGCGCTGCCAGCCGCTGCGGAGCGGAAGTCGAGGTCGAGGCGCTGCCCGTGGACCCGGCGGTCCGGGCGGCCAGCGTCGAGCTGGCGCTCTCCGGAGGCGAGGATTACGCGCTGGTGTTCGCCGTACGCCCCGCGAACGCAGGCCGCCTCCTGTCACGGCTGCGCCGGACGGGGACCCAGGCCGCCCAGGTGGGCCGTTTCGTCCGCGGCCGGGGCATTCGCCTGCTCGAACGGGGCCGGGAGCGCAAGCTGCCGCCACGGCTCGGCTGGGACCACCTCGCATGACCCCGGCCGAGCGCGCGGCCGTCGGATTCTCCACCCACACCGGATGGGCAGCCGCGGTGGTGCTTTCGGGCACGGCGAAAAGCCCGCGGGTGGTCTTCCGATCGCGTGTCGAGCTGTGGGATCAGCCGGACCCGCACGTGTTCCACCGAGCCGCCGAGATGGATCTGCCGGCGGCCGGGAAGCTGATCCAGGGGGCGGAGGACCTCTCCCGCCGCAAGGCGCGCGAGGGATTGCGCGCATTGCTCGAATCGGTGCAGCTGCGCATGGTCGCCGCGGGCATCGTCGGAGCGAACTCGCGGGTCCCGTCGGATCTGGCGGCGATCTTGCGCTCGCACGCCCTGGTCCACGCGGCCGAGGGCGAGCTCTTCCGCGGCGCCCTCGCTGCCGCCAGCCAGGAGGCAGGGCTGAAGGTCACCGCGGTGCCGTCGCGAAAGCTCCCTGCGCTCGTTGCCCGGGCACTCGAGATCGCGGAAGCGGACCTGCCGCGCACCCTCGCCGACCTGGGACGCGGCCTCGGCGCTCCCTGGGGGAAGGATCAGAAGGATTGCGCGGCAGCCGCGTGGCTTGCTCTGGCCGGCGAGTGACGGTCCCGGCTGGCTCGAGCCGGCTCGGCTTGACTTGACGGGCACCGGGCCCTACTCCACGCCTTCTCCGATGGAGTCCTTGAAGGCGGCGGTCGCGCCTCGCCCAGGCAGCCCGACCGCCCTGGCAGAGCTCATCGCTTCCTTCCGGACCGGCCGGCGCGCCCGGGCCACCGGCCTGCAAGGCGCCTCGCGCGGCTACGCGCTGGCCCACCTGGCGCGCGCCCTGAAGCGCCCCCTCGTCTGCGTGGAGCCCGACGAGGAGGCCGCCGAAGCGCTCGAGCGCGACCTGCGCTTCTTCTGGCCGCCCTCCGGCGAAGGCGCCATCGTGCGCCTTCCCGGCGACGAGGTGCTGCCGTACGAGGGGCTCACCCCGGACCCGCAAGCCGCGATGGGGCGCCTGGCGGGGCTGTTCCACTTGCACCTGGGCAACGCGCGGGTGGTGGTTCTCTCCGTCCGCGGGCTCGCCCGCCGGGTGCTCCCACGGGAAGCGCTGGACTCGCGCTCGCTCCAGCTCGGCGTGGAAGCTACCCAGGACCGGGACGAGCTGGCCAGGAAGCTGACCGCGGCGGGGTATGCGAAGGTCCCTCTCGTCGAGGATCCGGGCACCTTCGCGGTCCGGGGCGGGGTCTTCGACGTCTGGTCCCCGCTCGACGCCAATCCCGTCCGCATCGAGTTCTTCGGTGACACGGTCGAGAGCTTGCGCGCCTTCGACCCGCAGACACAGCGCTCGGTGCGCGAGCTGGCCGAGGTCTCCTTGTGCCCGGCCCGCGAGATCGTTCTGGACGAGGCTGGCCGCAAAGCCGCCATCGCCACCGTCCGCGCCGCCGCCGACGCAGTGGAGACGCCCACCCGGCGCCTGCGGGAGCTGATCGACGAGCTGCAGAGCCACTCGCAGGACGACGCGCTGTTCGCCGCCGGCCTCTCGGCGATCCTGCCCGGCTTCTATCCGGGCGGGCTGAAGCCGGTCACCGACTACCTGCCCGGATCCGCGCTGTGGGTGCTGGACGATCCGCTCGAGCTGGAACGCCAGTGGGGCGAGCTGTGGACGGAGCTGTCCAACTCGTTCGCCGCCGCCCGCGCCAAGGGCGAGCTGGCGCTGCCTCCCGACCAGCACTACCTCCACGAGGGCGACGTGCGGCCCGTGCTCGAGGGCGCGGCGGTGCTGGAGCTGGGTGGCCTGGGGTTCGCCGCGGACGCGGCGGCGGGCGTCCCGGAGATCGACTTCGGCCTCGAGCCGACCGCGGATTTGCGCGCGGAGATCGCCGGGCACCACGGCGAGGACGGAGCGCTTTCGCCGCTGGTGCGGCGGCTGTCGGATTTCCGCGATCGCGGCATCGCCGCGGTAGTGGCTTGCCATTCGTCCGCCCAGGCCGAACGCGCCCGCCGGCTGCTGCTCGACCGCCAGCTGATGGCGCGGATCGTGCCGGAGCTGCCGCCCGAGCCCGCCTCGCTGTTCGATCCGTCGGTGCACGCGCACCTCGTCACCGGCGAGATCTCCGCCGGATTCGTCGACGAGCACGACCGGTTCGCTCTCTACTCCGACGAGGACATCTTCGGTCCGCGCGCGCAACCCCGCAGGGCACCCCGGCGGCCGCGCACCTTCGGCGAAGAGGCCGCCGACTTCCGCGACCTGAAGGAAGGCGACCTGGTGGTGCACGTCGAGCACGGCATCGCCCGCTACGGCGGCCTCACGCGGCTCGAGGTGCGCGGCTTCGCCGCCGACTTCATCCTGCTCCAGTTCGCGGGCAAGGACCGGCTCTACCTGCCGGTCAACCGGCTGCGCCAGATCCAGAAGTACGTCGGCGGGGACGCGGCGAAGACCAGGCTCGATTCGCTGAAGAGCCAGACGTTCCTGAAGCGCAAGGCCCGGGTCAAGGAAGAGCTGCTCAAGATGGCCGCCGAGCTCCTGGACATCTACGCGGCGCGAGTGGCCCACCAGGGCTACGCCTTCACGCCACCGGACAGCATGTACCGGACGTTCGAGGCGGACTTCGAGTTCGACGAGACGCCCGACCAGGCGAAAGCCATCGAGGACGTGCTCCTGGACATGGAGAAGCCCCGGCCGATGGACCGGCTGGTCTGCGGGGACGTGGGGTACGGCAAGACGGAGGTGGCCCTGCGCGCCGCCTTCAAGGCGGTCGAGGACAAGAAGCAGGTCGCCGTGCTGGTCCCCACCACCGTGCTGGCGGCCCAGCACCACCGGACCTTCGGCAAGCGCTTCGCCGACTATCCGGTCACGGTGGAGATGATCAGCCGCTTCCAGAGCGCGAAGGAGGCGAAGGAGATCCTTTCGCGGGCCCGCGAGGGCAAGGTCGACGTCCTGATCGGCACCCATCGGCTGCTCTCGCAGGACGTGTCGTTCAAGGACCTGGGGCTGGTGGTGATCGACGAGGAGCAGAGATTCGGGGTGAAGCACAAGGAGCAGCTGAAGAAGCTGCGCAAGCTGGTCGACGTGCTGACGCTCACCGCCACCCCGATCCCGCGCACGCTCCACATGGCGATGATGGGGGTGCGCGACCTCTCCATCATCGGAACGCCCCCGGTGGACCGCCGCGCCATCCGCACCTTCGTGAGCAAGTTCGACGGGGCCACCATCAAGGAGGCCATCGAGCGCGAGCTGTCACGCGGCGGACAGGTCTTCTTCCTGCACAACCGGATCGAGTCGATCCGCGGCGTCTACGACTACCTGGCGAAGCTGGTGCCGCAAGCGAGGATCGGCGTCGCCCACGGCCAGATGGCCGAGGGCAAGCTGGAACAGGTGATGACGGACTTCATCGATCGCAAGTACGACGTGCTGCTCTGCACGGCGATCATCGAGTCCGGGCTGGACATCCCCAGCACCAACACCATCCTGGTGGACCGGGCGGACCACTTCGGGCTCTCGCAACTCTACCAGATCCGCGGCCGCGTCGGCCGCAGCCGCGAGCGCGCGTACGCGTATCTTCTGGTCCCTGCCCGCCGCCCCATGACCCGCGACGCCCAGAAGCGGCTGCAGGTGCTGCAGCAGTTCACCGAGCTGGGCGCCGGCTTCCAGATCGCCTCGCACGACCTGGAGATCCGCGGCGCCGGGAACCTCCTGGGGCCCGACCAGAGCGGCCAGATCGCCGCGGTGGGGTTCGACCTCTACACGCAGCTGATGGAGGAGGCGGTCGCGCAGCTCAAGGGCGAGGAGCCGCGGCAGGAGTTCGAGCCCGACGTCGAGCTGCCCGTGCCCGCGCTGATCCCCGAGGAGTATGTCCCCGACGTCCAGCAGCGGCTCTTCTTCTACAAGCGGTTCGCCTCGGCAGTGAGCGAGGACGAGCTGTACGAGGTCAAGGGCGAGATCCGCGATACCTGCGGGGAGCCGCCCCCGGAGGTGGATTCGCTGGTGGAGGTCATGGACCTGCGCAACCAGCTGCGCGCGCTACGCATGCGGGGCCTGAAGTGGGGTCCGGGGCGGCTGATCGTCCAGCTCGGGCCCGACGCTGCGCTCGATCCGGCGAGGCTCGCGGAGCTGGTGGCCAAGGGGCGGGGCCGGTACCGCCTCACCCCGGGCATGGAGCTCGTGCAGGCGATCGAGCAACCGCCCGCGCCGCTGCCCGGCGCGCCGCACCCCCCGCCTCAGCCCGCCCAGGTCCTGGAAGCCGCCCGGACCTTGGTCCAAGAGCTGCGCCGCTGCACGGCCTGAGGATTAGCCCCTTCCCGTCGACTGTTGAGAGGTGGTATCTCGCCCCTCTCTCGAGCAAAGGATCGTCCGCATGAACACCAGGCACGCATTCCTCTTTGCCGTCTGCGCGCTTGCGCCTATCGCGTGCAAGAAGGGCGCTTCCGGGCCGGTCGTGGCCCACGTCGGCGACGACGTGATCACCGCCGAGGAGTTCAAGCGGCGCATCGACGAGCAGAGCCCGTTCCTCAGGGCCCGGTACAGCACGGTCGAGCGCAAGAAGGAGCTGCTCGAGGCGCTCATCCGCAACGAGCTGTTGGCGCAGGAGGCGCAGCGCGAAGGCCTCGACAAGTCGCCCGCGGTGCGCGACGCGACCAAGCGGGCGATGATCCAGGAGCTGATCAAGCGGCAGCTCGACGAGAAGATGAGCGGCTCGGACATCCCGGAGACCGAGCTGAAGGCCTTCTACGACGCCCACGTCGACGACTATGTGAAGCCCGAGCGCGCGCGCGTGTACCACATCTTCCTCCCCGCCAAGGAGCCCAAGGAGAAGGCGCAGGCGAAGGCCAGGGCCGCGGCGCTGCTCAAGGACATCCAGGCGCGCGAGAAGAAGGGCGAGGTGAACGCCTTCCAGGCGACCGCGATCAAGGAGAGCAAGGATCTCCTCTCCGCTCCGATGGGCGGGGACCTGCGCTTCCTCAGCAAGGAGGAGCTGGCCAAGTCGCACGGCGCCGCGCTCGCGGACGCCGCCTTCGGCCTGAAGAACCCGGGCGAGGTCGCCGGTCCGCTGGAGACGCCGGCCGGGATCGAGCTGGTCAAGCTGCAGGTCAAGACGGTCGCCCTCAACCGGACCTTCGAGGAGTCGAAGGAGACGGTGCGCGGCCGGATGGCGCGCGAGCGGCGCAGCCGGCAGTACGACGACTTCGTCAAGAAGCTGAGGGACGGCGGCAAAGTCACGATCGACGAGGCGGAGCTCGCCAAGGTGGAGACCGAAGTGGCGGCGCCCGTGCCGGTCGCTTCTCCGCAGACGCCGCCTCCCGCTTCCGCGAAGATCGGCGGGAACTGATGCGGGTGGGGGTGGCCTTTTGCTGGGCGGCGGCCGCGCTGCTGCTCTGCGCGTGCGCACGCAAGAAAGCGCCCCCTGCTGCGCCAGCGCCAGCCGTCGCGGTGGTGGACGGGGTCCCGATCCCGGTCTCCGCCCTGCAACGCGAGCTGGACCGGGCGAGACGCGGTGCCGGGTCTCAAGTGGTCGACGGCTTCCCCACCCCGTCGAAGATCGAGTCCAAGGACCTGCCCCGCCTGGCCCGGGCGCTGCTCGACCCCCTGATCGACCGCGTCCTGCTGGTGCAGCGGGCGAAGCTCGCCGGGGTCGTGGTCACCGACGCGGAGGTGCAGTCCGCCATGGACGCGCTGGCCGAGACGGCGCGCGCCTCGGGCGAAACCTTCGCGGACCGCCTCGCCCAGGACGGCCAGACGGCCGAGCAGTTCGCCGACGACATGCGCGAGCGCCTCCTGGCGGAGAAGTGGGTGGCGGAGCAGACCCGTGGAGAGAGGCCATCTCCGGCCGAGGTGCGCGCCTGGTTCGACCAGCACCGATCGGAGCTGGACGTGAAGGAAGAGGTGCACGCGCAGCAGATCCTGGTGGCCACGGCGGAGGAGGCGAAGAGCCTGCTCGACCAGATCCGGGCCGGCGCGCCCTTCGAGCAGCTGGCCCGATCCCACGGCCGTTCGCCCGACGCGCAGCGCGGAGGCGACCTGGGCTGGTTCGCGCGGGGCACCATGCCCAAGCCGTTCGACGACGCGTGCTTCGCGCTCAAGCCCGGCCAGGTCTCGGGCGTGGTGCAGACGAGCTACGGGTACCACCTCTTCAAGCTCTTGGGGCGCCGCGGGCCCCGGCAGCGCAAGCTGGAAGAAGTCAAGGAAGAGGTCGCGCGGCGCGCCTTCGCCGAGAAGCAGGCCCAGGCGGAGCGGCAACTCCTGGAGCAGGTGCGCAAGAGCGCCAAGGTGGAAATCGACGAGGCAGCCTTCTCGCTCCTGAGATAGAGTCGGCTTCGATGAAGCGAGTGGTCCTCTCCGTGCTCCTCTGCGCCGCCGCCGCCCGCGCGGAGGTCAAGGAGCGCATCGCGGCGATCGTGAATGGACAGCCCATCCTGCTCTCCGACGTCGAGGAGCGCGTAGGACCGGAGCTGGCCCGGCTGATGCAACAGCCTGCGGGGCTGCAGCGCGACAAGGAGCGTTCGAGCCTGCTCCACCGCGGCCTGACCGAGCTGGTCGACGAGAAGCTCATCGAGTCGGAGGCGACCACCCTGGGCCTCTCGATCACCGAGGAGGAGTTGCAGCGCGCCCTCGACCAGCTCGCCCGGCAGCAGGGGATGGAGCTGGCCGACTTCCGCCAGGCGCTCGAGCAGCAGGGAGTCCCCTGGGAAGCCGCGCGAGATGCCGTCCGGCGGCAGACGATGATGGCGGAAGTGCTGCGTTTCAAGGTCAAGCCGCGCAAGGTAACCGACGAGGAAGTGCAGGCCGCCTACGCGACCGAGGAGCACAACGCGCAGCACGAGGTGCGCGCGCGCCACATCTTCGTGCCCGTGCCGCAGAACGCGACTCCGGCGCAGCAGGCCGCGGCGCTGGCGAAGGCAGAGCAGGCGCTGCGCAGGGTGAAGGCGGGCGAGACTTTCGCGCTGGTGGCGCGCGAGATGTCCGAAGGACCCACGGCCAAGCAGGGCGGCGACCTCGGCTACTTCCGGCACGGTCTGATGCTCCCGGCCATCGAGCAGGCGGCGTTCTCCCTCAATCCCGGCGAGGTGAGCCAGGTGATCCGCACCAACTCCGGGTACCACATCGTCCTGGTCGAGGACCGGCGCGTCATCCCGCCCAAGCCGCTGGCGGAGATCAAGGAGGAGATCCGCAGCCGTCTGGCCAACGACTCCGTCTTCAAGGAGCGGGAGAACTACCTCGCCACCCTCCGCAAGACCGCACAGATCGACGAGAAGCTCTGAGCCGATCTACTGGCGCTTGGCCTCCTCGGCCGACAGCTCGTCGAACGCCTTGTCCGCGTTGGCGCGCACCGTGTCGCGGACCTTCGCGTTCAGCTCCTTCATCTTGTCCAGGTTGTTCTTGAAGGTCTCCATGTCCAGCTGCGCCAGCGAATACTCGGTCCCGTCGGTGTCCACCCAGTGGTCGACGATCAGGACGCCGGACAGCTCCATCTGCGAGTACGTCTTCAGCGCCTGCTGGACGTGCTGCTCCTCGTTCGAGGCGCTCATGTCACCGGCGGTGGTCGAGGCCTGGTAGTCCTTGTTCAGCACGGCCACGTAGGTGTCGAGCGTCTTGGCGATCTCGCTGCGCGCGCGCGAGTCGGCGGTGGACCTGCGCAGCGCCGCGTTGCGGATGCCGCTCGCGATCCCCACCCCGTAGAAGTTCTTGCCCTTCTCGCCGCCGAACGCGCCCGACCCGCGGTTGACCCAGTCGGGGCCGTTGGCGTGCAGGATCTGGTTCGACATCTCCGGCTTCTTCTCTCCGCCGCAAGCGAACAGCGCCGCGGCGACCGCTGCCATCCCGATGACCTTCTTCACGTCCATCCTCCGTGTAGTCGCGGCGCGCCCAAGGCCCGCGATGAGATTCAGAGACCTGCGTTCTCCTTCGCCACCAGCGCTGCCGCGAGATCCGTGCCGGCGGCGATGCCGGCCTCGTTGGCCGCCGCCTGCTGCGCCGCTTGCGGGGTGCGCCCGAACCCTTTGGTCTGCTTCACCGACGAGGCGACCACGGCGCCGCTCTGGCTCTCCAGAGCCCGGACGTCCAGCGAGGCGGTGGCGGCCACCTGGCTGAGCACGCGTCCGCCCGGCACGGAGTTCCCTTTCACCACGATCACCCACGGCATCCCCTGGGCACGCGCCGTGTCGAGCGCCTGCTGCTCGGAGCCGCTGGGTTCGGTGATGGCCGTGAAACCCTTGGAAGACAGCGCCTGTGCGACCGCGCCCATGACCCACTCCGGCGCGACCAGCACCGCCCGGCGGGCCTTGGCCTGCGCCTTGGCGACCGCGTCCTCCGCCGCCTGGCGGAGCTGTCCCGAAGTGCGCAGCTGGGGATCTCCGAGCTCGATCTGCTGGGGCAGGGACCGCGTCTGGGCCGCCACGTCGCGGTAGCGAACCAGCGCGGCGAGCACGTTGCCCTGCCGCTCCTGCGCCTGCGCCTCGCGCATCCGGGAAAGGGCCGCCAGGGCGGTCTGCTTCTGCTCGTCCTCTTGGCGCACCCGCTCCGCTTCGAGGTCCGCGCGCGAGAGCTTGATGAGCACCCAGACGTCGAAGGTGTCGATGACGGTGGCGCCCGCCTTGCGCGAGAACTTCTCGTAGTACACGTCGGCCATGCGGGCCCCGCGGACGAGCGCGGTGGCGCGCCCCTTCACAGTGTCCTGCACGCGGTCCGACCCGAGGTCGGTGGACATCACATCCTTGTGCTCGGAGGAGACGTCCACGCCGATGTACTCGGCCGCGTGGGCGCGGGCGACCTGCATCGCCGCGTCGGTGCCTTCCTCGAGGGAGCCGGCGCCTTCGCGGGCCCCGGAGAAGTACAGGGTGTCGCCTTCCTGCGGCACTTTCACCATCCAGGCCGGCGGCCTGGGCGAGGAGGCCGTCTTCACCACCGCGGGCGCCTCGGCGGCGCAAGCGCACAGGATCGCCAGGGCGGTGGGCGCGGAGCCGCCGCGGAAGGGTCGGGCGCTAATTGACACCAATCGCCCCGGGCGCCGCGGTCTGCTCGGAGACGCGCTTCGCCTCGTCCTGCAAGCGCCTGATGTTGTCCAGCTCGCGCAGCAGGTCCTTGTCGTTGGTCAGCTCGTACGCCTTCTGCACGGTGGCGGTGGCGTTGTCGTAGTCGCCGGCGTACTCGTAGGCGAGGCCCAGGTTCCAGTACGCCTTGGCGAGCTGGTCGCTCTTGATCTTCGGGTTCTTCTGCCCGTCGGCGATCGCCTGGGAGAAGGTCGCCTGGGCCTTCTTCCAGTCGCCGCGCTCCGCCCAGCCGATGCCTCCCTCGAGCTGCGGGATGTCCGAGTCCTTCTGGAAGTTCGCCGTCACGTATTCCTGGTGCGGGACGATGGCGCGCATGAACCGGTCGATCACGCCCCGGCGGGCCGAGCGCGCCAGTCCCTCGACGTCGATCGGATCGGGGCGCTGGTTGACCCCGGTGTTGGTGTCGTCGCGCCGCTCCTCGTAGGTCTTGGCGATGATCAGCCGGCCGGTGGCCACGTCGACGATCTTGAAGGTCGCGCGGGTCCGCATCTCGCCGCGCAGCTTGAAGATGATCGTCACCGTATTGTCCTTGTTCCTGATCCGGTCCTCGGAGGGGACCTCGCGGTACTGCTCGTCCACGTCGCCGTAGATGAGAGCGCCCGCGCTCATCACCTTGCCGAGCTTCGCGGCATTGCTCGGATCGGCCAGGTCGCTGGCCGAGAGCGACAGCTCGCGCATGATGGAGTTCATGTGCTGCCGGTCGAGGACCGAGAAGCGGCCGGTTCCGAGCAGCGCCTCCTCCAACGCGTTGCCCATGACGACGTTGCCGCGGCCGCGCATCTCGCCCACCGCGACGGTCTGGTAGGCGACCATGTTGATCTCCGCCGGGCGCGTGACCGGCACGCGCACCGGCACCGATCCACAGGCGCAGAGCAGTAGGAACGGGAGCGCGCAGGCGGCGCGGGCGCTGCGAACGGGCGAGGTCATTGTTTTTTCCGGCGGGTTCGAGTGCGTGAGGATGTCCGGGTTCGATCGCTAGCACCGCGCTGGAACTATGGTCAACTTCATCGCTCGCCGGCCGGAGAGGGGCCCTTGCACGGCGTGGGAAGGCGACCTCCTCCTACATGGCAAGGGGCCGCTTGCGGTGTCACGACTGCCGCTGCCCGATCAGACGTTGAACAAGAAATGGATGACGTCGCCGTCCTGCACGACGTACTCCTTTCCTTCGACGCGCAGTGCGCCCTTCGCCCGTGCCGCCGATTCGCTGCCGTAGCGGAGCAGCTCGTCCCAGCGGATCACTTCCGCCTTGATGAAGCCTCGCTCGAAATCGGTGTGGATCGCCCCGGCCGCCTGGGGTGCGCGGGTGCCCTTCCGGATGACCCAGGCGCGGCATTCGTCCTCGCCGACGGTGAAGTAGCTGTGCAGCCCGAGCAGCTCGAACCCGGCGCGGGCCAGCTTGTTCAGCCCGGGCTCCGACAGCCCGAGGTGGGCGAGGAATTCCGCGCGTTCGCCCGGCGGAAGCTGCTGGATCTCCGCTTCCGCCTTGCTGCAGATGGCGACCCAGCGCGCTCCTTCGCGTTCGGCCAGCGCCGCCACCTTCCGCACTTGCGGGTCGGTGTCGAGCCGCTGCAGCTGCCCTTCGTCCACGTTCGCAACGTACAAGACCGGCTTCTTGGTGAGGAGAAACAGCTCTCGCACCCGCGGCTCCTCCTCGTCGGAGAGCGGAACGCTGCGGGCGGGCCTCCCTGAGTCGAGCGCGGCCTTCAGCTTCTCGTAGAGCTGCAGGTCGGCCTTGGCCTCCTCGCCGGGCTTTCCCGGCGCCTTGGCGTCCTTGGCCCGGCGCTCGCGCTTCTTTTCCAGCGTCTCGAGGTCCTTCAAGGCCAGCTCGGTCTCGACCACCTCGCGGTCGCGCTCCGGATCCACCGCGCCGTCCACGTGCACCACGTCGGGATCGTCGAAGCAGCGCAGGACGTGCGCGACGGCGTCGACCTCGCGGATGTTGGCAAGGAACTGGTTGCCCAGCCCCTCGCCCCTGGAGGCCCCCCGGACCAGGCCCGCGATGTCGACGAACTCCAGCGCCGCGTGGGTGCTCTTTTTCGGCTCGAAGAGCGCCGACAGCTTGTCCAGACGCTCGTCGGGCACAGGAACCACGCCCACGTTGGGATCCTTGGTGGCGAAAGGATAGTTCGCCGCCAGCACGCTCGCTCCGCTGAGCGCGTTGAACAGGGTGCTCTTGCCCACGTTGGGCAGCCCGACGATGCCGATCGACAGACCCATGAGGCCGCCGATCTACACTACCTGGACGCCCAGGCGATCAGAATCCGGTCTCGGGGCCCTGGTTCGGCCGCCACTTGAGCAGCCGATTCTCGGCGAGCGTGATCAGCGACTCGGCGGCGAGCGCGACCACCGCCAGGATGAACATGGCCGCGAACACGCCGTTGGCGTTGAAGGCGCCCTGAGCGGTGGCGATCAAGAGGCCGATGCCCTGGCGCGCCCCGAGGAACTCTCCGACCACGGCGCCGACCAGGGCGAAGCCGAAGCTCACGTGCAGGCTGGCGAGGATCCAGCCCAGCGCTGAGGGCATGATCACCGACCAGGTCACCTGGCGCGGCGAGGCGCCCAGGAGGCGAGCGTTGGCGATCAGGTTGCGGTCCGCCTCGCGGACGCCCTGGAAGGCGTTGCCGAACACCACGAAGAAGACCATCACCACGCCCAGCGCCACCTTGGACGGCATCCCCAACCCGAGCGCGACGACGAAGATCGACCCGAGTACGACGCGCGGGATGGAGTTCGCGATCTTGACGTAGATGTCGAACACGTCGGCGAGCAGCCGGTTGCGCCCCAGCGCCACCCCGAAGACGACACCGAGCAGGGCGCCGATGCCGAAGCCGAGCAGGGTCTCCTCCAGCGTCACCAGCACCTGCACCCAGAGCGGGCCCAGCGAGGTCCCCTCCGCCATCCACTCGCGGATCTGCTGGACGATTCCGGAGGGCTTGCCGAAGAAGAACGGATCGACGATGCCGGTGCGGGCGCACAGCTCCCACGTTCCGAGCACCAGCGCCAGGACCGCGACCTGCAGGGCCACCACCAGGCGGCGGCGGTGCGACGACCGCCGTACGGCCGCCGGAGCGGCCGGTTTCGCCTCGGCGACGCGCGCCTCGGTCATGCCGCCGCTCCGGCGGCCCGGCGATGGCTCACCATCACTTCCTCGCGCAGGTCGTTCCAGATGAGCCGCGACAGCTCGACGAAGCGGGGCTCGAAGCGGATCTCCGAGGTGACGCGCGGCCGCGGCAGATCGATCGCGTAAGTCGACTTCACCGTGGCGGGGCCCGCGGTCATGACCACCACCCGGTCCGCGAGCGCGATGGCCTCCTCGAGATCGTGCGTGACGAAGACCACCGAGGCCCGGGCGGTGGACCAGAGCTGCAGCAGCTCGTCCTGCATCAGCACCCGGGTCTGCACGTCGAGGGCGCTGAACGGCTCGTCCATGAGGAGGATGGAGGGCTCGTTGATCATCGTCTGCGCCAGCGCCACGCGCTTGCGCATCCCGCCGGAGAGCTGGTGCGGATGATGGCGCTCGAACCGTGAGAGGCCCACTCGACGCACCCAGTCCGCAGCGCGTTTGAGCGCCTCCTTCTGCGGCATGCCGCGGAAGATCGGCCCTGCGGCCACGTTGTCGAGCACGCTCCGCCAGGGGAAGAGCGCGTCGTTCTGGAAGACGAATCCCACCCGCCGATCGACACCGATGACCGGCTTCCCCAGGACGAACACCTCGCCCGAGCTGGGAGGCGCGAGCCCGGAGATGAGCGACAGCGTGGTCGACTTTCCGCATCCGGTCGGCCCCACTACCGCGCAGAACTCGCCCGCACGGACGGTCAAGTCGACGTCGCGGATGGCCGTCAGCCTGGCCCCCGTCGGAGTGGTGAAGCTCCGGGTCGCGCGCCGCAGCTCGATGCTGGGAGCGCCCTCGGCCACGGCTACTTGGCTGCCTTGGCGAACTCGGTGGTGTAGGTCTTGGCGAGGTCGACCTTGTTGCCCTGCAGCGCCTTGTTGGAGAGGGCGAGGACCTGGAGGACCGTCTCCGGTCCCTTGTCGGGCATCACGCCGTCCGCCGTGAACATGACCTTGCCGTCCGCCAGCGCGCGCACGTACATCTCCTTGTCGCCGGCGTAGTAGTCCTTCGGCATCTTGTCGGCGATCTCCGCGGCCGGGTGGTCGTGGATGAAGCGCAGCGTCTTGACCAGCGCGTTGGCGAGCTTCTGTACTTCGGGCTTGTGCTTGTCGACCCAGGAGGTTTGCGCGTACAGGCACGCGGCGGGGTAGGGCCCGCCCAGCGCCGCGGCGGTCGTCGCCGGCGAGCGGAGATCCACCAGCACCTTCGCCTCGCCCGTCTTGAGCAGGCGCGAGACGGTCGGCTCGGTCGTCATGCCCGCGTCGATCTTCCCCTGCTGGATGGCCGCGATGAAGGTGCTGCCCGCTCCCACCGGCACCATGACGAACTCGCCGACCTTCACCCCGTTCCTCACCGCCAGGTACTGGGTGAGGAAGCTGGTGGAGGACCCCAGCCCGGTGACACCCAGGTGCCTGCCCTTGAAGTCCGCCGGCGAGCGCACCTTGTCCGCGATTTTCGCCGAGACCAGCTCCACCTCGCCCGGCGCCTGGCTGAACTGGACGATGGATTCCACGAACTTGCCCTTGGACTGCAGGTCGATCGAATGGTCGTAGAAGCCGACCACCCCCTGCACCTCGCCCGCCAGCATCGCGTTCTCCGCCTGCACACCGGCGGGCTCGCTGAGCAGCTCCACCTCGAGCCCCTGCTCCTTGAAGTACCCAAGCTGCTCCGCAAGCTTCGCCGGCAAGTAGATCTGCTTCTCGATCCCGCCCACCATGATGGTGATCTTCTCCGCGCGGGCCGGCGCGGAAACGATCATCCCGAATGCGATCAGGGGCCCGCTCAGCCGAACCATGGTCCACCTCGCAGGCGATGGTTGGGGCGGATGGATTCGAACCATCATAATGGGATTCAAAGTCCCATGTCCTGCCTTTAGACGACGCCCCAGCAGGGCGCGAGGGTGCATGGGCGGGGCGCGCGGGTCAAGCGAAGCGGCGCACGCGGGCGGCGCCCTCCCGATGACCGATGGGCGGCGCGGCCGCGGCGTGGCGGAATGGCCGGGCGATGGGCGGGGAGGGCGGTCAGGCGTTGGTCGAGGCGGCGTTCGCGCTGCCGCTGACGGTGGTGCTGATCCTGTGCGCCATCCAGATCACCCAGCTGCAGCGGGCGCGCCTCCTGGTCGAGTACGCCGCGTTCAGCGCGGCCCGCGCCGGCGCCGTGCTGAACGGAAACGACGGCCGCGACGGCACCGACGGCCCGATGCACGATGCGGCGGCGCTCTCCCTCGCGTCCAGCCAGGGCCCGGCCGACGGCCTGGGCGCCTTCGCCCGCACCTTCGCCTCCTTCCGCGCGCGCGAGGCCGCGCTGCGGGCGCTCGGGCTGCCCCTGGTCCAGGTGACCGTGCTGAACCCGCGGCGCGGAGACTTCCAGCGCTTCGGGCAGCACCTGGGCGGCCGGGAGATCGATTTCGACGACGTCCGGCCGAAGGCGGTCGACGCCAGCCTCTTGTCCATCCAGGTGCGCTACCTGGTCGAGCTGCGCGTGCCGCTGGCGAACAAGCTGATCCATTCGCTCTGGCTCGCCAGCCGGGGCGGGCGGGGCGTCGAGGACGGCGCCCGGGGCGGGCTCGATTTCGCCTCGCTGGCGCTCGCCGGCAAGCAAGGCCGGTATCTCGTGCCCGTGCAGGCCTTCCACACCATGCGGATGCAGTCGAACCCCTTCCTGCGGTGGGCGGCGCCGTGATCCTGCTCTTCCACCGGCTGCGGCGCGACGAGGAGGGGCAGGTGCTGGTGCTCGGGGCGATCTTCGGGCTGGTGCTGATGCTCTGCGTGCTCTCGACGGTGAACCTGGGGCGCGCGGTCTACGCGAAGGTGCAGCTGCAGACGGCGGCCGACGCGGCCGCGTACAGCCAGGCCGCGGTCGAGGCGCGGGTGCTGAATTTCACCGCCTACACGAACCGCGCCATGGTCGTGCACTACGCGTCGATCATGGCCGCGGCGGCGTACCTCACCTGGGTCCATTTCCTCTGGGCGGCGATCGCCCCGATCCTTTCGGTGCTGCGGAACGTGCCCTACGCCGGGCCCGTGTTCGCCGCCCTCCAGGAGGCCTTTCGCGGGCTCCTGGTCCTGTTGGACTCGGCGGTGGCCGTGATGACGCCGCTCGTCTCGGCGGCGAACGTCGTGCTCTACACGCTCCAGGAAGGGGCCTGGCTCTCGGTCGGAGCACCGGGAGGAGGCAGGCTCTCGCGGCTTCCGCCCGAGGCGCACTCGGGCGACTCGGCGGCCGCGCCGTACCAGGAGATCTGGCCGGGCCTGGTGCACGCCGCGAATCAGGCGGTCTTCGCCCGGACGCGCGGCAAGCCTCTGCTCCTCGAGGACGCCGCCGACTCCGCGAAGGTCCTGCTCAACGACAAGGACGAAGCGGTGCAACTGGCGCGCGCGCACATGATCGAGATCGCCAACTCCGCGCGCCACCCTTGGGTGGCCTACGGAGACAGGTGGAACGACCCGTCCAGATCGCCTCTGGCGCGCCACGCCGCCTGGCAGGTCGGATGCCCCATCTTCCGCGGCCACATCGGCTTCCAGATCGTTTCGCGGACCGAGCTGGGCGGTCCGCCTCCGCCGGCCAGCGCATCGCGGGCAAGGGCCGCCTCGCAATCCCAGGTCTACTCCGCTCAGCGCCTGCAGCTCGGCGTCCGGTGCGGTCCGATCGACAAGCGATACAGCGTCTTCCAGCTGGCCACCATGGACCAGGTGTTCGCCAGCCTGCGGCCCGGCAAGTGGTCCGATTTCGAGGTCGGGCAGAAACGGGGCGGGCTGCTCGGCCGCATCCTCGGCTACATCCTGCGCGGCGTGCTCTCCGGCGTCTCGCGAGCGGCGGCGCGGACGCGGCCCAACCCCAACGTGCGCCTGTTCTGGCTCTCGCCTTACGTTTCGTTCGCTCCGCAGGCCCGCTCGCGTCCGGGCGGGGCGCTCGGGCAGCTGGGCAATTTCGCGCAACCCGACGTGCTGGTCGGACTGGTCCGACGCGCCCCCGACCACGACCGCGAGCCCGGAGCTCGCCAGTACTTCGGCCGCCGATTCGGGATGGACATGGGCGGCGCGGGCGCCGGAGCGACGGATTTCTCCTTCGCCGCCGGCGGAGACGGCCGCGCGGCGGGGCTGCCTCTCTTGCCCGAGGGGTTCACCGCCTTCGCCGCGGCGCAGGCGTACTACCACCGCCCGGGCGACTGGCGCGAGGTGCCGAACTTCTTCAACCCGCTCTGGGGAGCGCGCCTGATGCCGATCGCCGAATCGAACGCGGCCAACCTGGTGCCGGGGCTGGTCGACAATCCGGTCGTCCGCGGATTCTTGCTCCACTGACCATGCGGACCCTGGCCGGACAGAGCGGCTCGGCCCTGGTCGAAGCGGCCATCCTGTTCCCCTGCCTGCTGCTCATCCTCTTCTGGTCGATCGCGCTCACGGACGTGCTGGTCTTGAAGCTCAAGGCGTCCGAGGCCGCCCGCTTCGCCCTCTGGGAGACGGCCGCCTGGAAATCCCCCCGAGAGATCGACCGCGAGGTGCGGCGGCGCTTCGCGGACCTGCGCTCGCCGGCCGGCATCGAGCGCGCCAGCACGAGCCTGCTGCTGTACCCGCGATCGTCCAGCTTGCGCTGGGCCGCGGAGGTCGACACCGCGGCCGCCGAGGTGAAGCTCGCCGGGGACCGCCCGCCGTTCAGGGGCGGACCCGGCGTCCTCGGATCGTTCCTCTCCGCGGCGACGGGTTGGATGGCGGGTGGAGTGCAGGCGGCGATGCGCGAGGAGCGCTTCAACACCTGGGGAGTCGCCTCGGCTCGCGCGCGGCTGCGCGCCGGCCGCGAAGGATCGAAGGTGCTCGCCGGCGGCGACCTGCCCGGCCGCCGGGCCGGAAACGACCTCGGCGCTCCGGCCTCGATCGCACAGCTCGCCCTGGCGTCGCCGGGGCCGGGGCTTCGTCCGCTGCAGCTCGTCTTCGATACCTGGAAGGCGTGGCCCAGGCCCCCCGCGTTCCAACTCGCCGGCGCGCCCACCGACCTCGCGGCGCCTCCGGAGCAGACTCATCCCGAGGTCGAGAAGCAAGTCACCGCGCAAATGGGAGCGGTCGCCTTCTTCGGCATGCGGCGGCAGCCCTGGTTCGCGGCGCTGGACTCGGTCACGGCGCGGATCCGATCGAGCGCCGTCGCCGGCGCGCTGCTCGGCGGCCACCTCCCGGGGATCTTCTCCACCGGCCGCATGGACTCGGCCGAGCGCGGTCCCGTGACCATCCTGCCGCAGGGCATGCAGCGAGCAGGCGACCTCATCTCGGAAGGACCCAAGACGCTGGTCGGGCTCGACGCGTTCACCGACGGCGAGGACGCGACGCGAAGCACGGTGCCGCACACGATCAACACGCAGTATTGGCGCGCCTCGGGAGGGATCGACGGCGTCTGGAGCAGGGGCGTGTTGCCCCTGCCCGCGCGCCTTTCGACCGCGAACCAGTACGTGCAAGCCTGGAACTGCCGCGGCCGTTTCTTCGCCGGCTCCATCGCCGCCCAGGAGCACGACCCGCGCCGGCGCTACCGGTCTTCCTGCAGGTGACGGAATGCTCCTCGTCCGCAGCGCCATCGCCGTCCTGGCCAGCGCCGCCGTGCTCCTCGTCGGGGCCTGGGCGGGCGGCGCCTGCGCGCCGGCGCTGGCGCAGTCCGCGCGCACGCCTCGGGAAGAGCTCCCCGGCCCGCCTCCCGCGCACCGCGAATCCGGGCAAATCCCGGTCGGCGATGCGCTGGTCGTGAACGGCCAACCAATGCAGCTGTCCGTCTTCTACACGGCCGACCGCCCCTTCCAGGTGGCCGACTTCTACTCGGCCGCCTTCCGCGCGCGGGGGCTCATCCCCGTCGCCATGAGCGAACTCCAGCTCGGACACGTTTCCGCCTTCGACCCGGCCGACGGGCTGCAGCGCTCCGTGACGGCGCTCGGCGAATCCCCAGGACAGACGCTGGTGCTCCTCGCCGTGTCGGATCCCAGGCGCATCGCTCTGCGTCCCTCGCGAGAAGCGGAGACCTCCTATCCGGTGCCGGACGACCATCGCGCGTTCCTCGGCTACAGCTCAGAGGACGGCAACGCACGGGCGCACAGCGGCCAGTTCGTGACCAACCTGGCTCCTGCCCAGGTGGCGGACTTCTACCGCCTGCGGCTCTCCGCGCAGGGCTACGAGCAACGCACCGGAGAGCCGGGCGCCGGGCTCCTGGTCTTCGAAAGGGACGGCAGCGTCGTCTCCGTCGCCCTGCAGGCCCTTCAAGAAAGGGGCGGCTCCGCCGTATTCGTGAACCGCACCGAGGGCTCGCCCTGACTCCGCCCGAGCCACGCCGGCGGGCGCGGGGGCAGGCGCTGGTCGAGACTTCCCTCTTGTTGGCCACGCTGGTCGGTGCGCTGGCGGTGGGGGGCGCCTGGCTCGTGCGCTCGCACCCGCGGATGCTTCGCGCCATCGACGCTGCGGTCCGCGGCGACTACTTCGCGCTCTCGCTGCCCTTCCCTTGATCGCCCTGGAACATCGGTCGGGCACCGCGCTCGCCCAGGCCGGTCAGCTCGACGACCGTGCGCCGTCCCTCGACGCGGACCAGACCCCAGAGCGGGACTTGGTCGGCACGCCACACACGCGTGGTCTCGCCGCGGGCGACGATGCGGATCTCCTCGGCATGGAAGGTGCCGGCCGGGACGGTCACTTCGGCGCTCCCCACGCGCATCGCCTGCACTGCCGGATCGCGCGCCGGTTTCGTTTCGGCGGGCTGCAACTCGCCCAGGGGCACTTCGATCGGCGCCAGCCCCAGCGCGTACACGATCGCGCGCTCGAGCCGTCCCGAGCCGCCGACCAGCAGGCGGGCGCCGAACGGCAAGTCCTGGTCTCCGAGGGCGGCGACTTCGAGCCAGGCGCGCCCTCCGTCGAGGGCGGGCGGGACCACGGAAAGACGCACGCGGACGTCCTCCTCGCCGCTCGCCCGGACGAGGTATTCCGCCCAAGAGCCCACCTTGGGGCGGAGCGATCCGAGCGCCGCGAGCAGCTCGGGGGGCCCGACGGCGAACATCGAAGCCGGGGCGGGGCTCTGGGACGGCGCGGCGCGTGGCGCGCTCTTCGCCGCTGCGAGCGGCGCCGGAGGACCCGAGAGAGAGACCGCGGCCATGAGCAACGGAAGCAGCACGTCGCGAGCGTAGCGCAGCATTGCGGCAGAATGCAGCCATGACCCGGGTCGCCGCCATCGGCCTCTATGCGGTGCTTGCTGCGCTCGGCGCCGCCCTCCTCGCCCGGCCCGCCTTTCTCTGGCTGTACGGCTTGGGCCTTGCCCGCCCCGTCCGTCCATGGGAGGTGCCCCTCGGCGGGGCCGCCGCGTCGCTGATGGTCGTGCTCGCGGCATTCACCTCGGGCGTTCTGGTCCATGTGGCCCGCGGCGGAAAGCTCCGCCGAGGGCACCACTTCGCGCTGCTGCTGCTCGTCGGGCTCGCCCTCGCGTTGCGCGCCGGCTCGGGCGACATCCGGGCCCCCGCCGACCCGGCGCCGCGTCTGATCGCCGGCCTCCGAGCCGCTTCGGCCGCCCTGGACGCCGGATACGTCTTGACCGGCCGCTACGCACCCGACGCCGCGCTGATCCAGGGCGCGCTCTCCGGGTTGCCCGGCGCGGGGTTCGTCCATCGCGGCCACCAACTGGGCCTCTCCGCGCACATCCTGCACGGCATGCACGGTCCGCAGCTCGAGGCTCTGCCGGGCGATCTCCCGGGCACCATCTACGTCGCCATCTCGTCCGACGAGCAACGCGCGTGGTTCTCCGCGCTGTCCTTGCACCGGGTGCTCCCGATCACGGTGGAGGCGACCGCCGGAACGCACTCGGCGCCCGGCTTCGACCCGTTCCTGCCCGTCTACCCGGACGCGCCGACGCCCTCGCGACTCAGGTGACTACAACGCATCCCATGACGTCCGCGCCATGAAAGGCGTAGCGCCGCCCTATCGGCGGCGACTAGATATCCAGGTTCGTCGCGTCGAGCGCGTTCTTCTCGATGAACTCCCGCCGCGGCTCGACCGCATCGCCCATCAGCGTGGTGAACATCGTCTCCGCCTCGGCGACGTCGTCGGCGTGGACCTCGAGCAGCGTTCTCCGCGCAGGATCCATGGTGGTGCTCCAGAGCTGCTCGGCGTTCATTTCGCCCAGGCCCTTGTAGCGCTGGATCTCCAGGCCCTTCGAAGCCGCGCGCTTCACCAGGTCCACCAGCTCGAGCGGGTTGCGGGCCTGCTGCTCGGCCCCGCCGCCATCGCGCAGCGAGAGCGTGAACGGCGCGCGGCCGAAGCCCGCGAACTCCTGCCGCAGCTTGGCCAGTTCCGCCCAATCCGGGCTGGTGACGAAGACGTGGTCGAGGTGCGTCTCGCGCATTGCCCCGTTGTGCCCGAGCTTGACCACCAGCTTCTGCGCCCCGTGCTCGGTGTCCTCCGCGATCGCCACCGAGAGCGTCTCGTTGGGCACCGCCGCCTTGAGCTCCGCCTCCAATGCGGAGCGGACCTGCTGCAGGCGCGCCGGCTCGCGCAGCGTTTGCTGGTCGAGCGCGGAGCCGGCCAGCGCGGCGTCCACCACGCGCGCGTCGCGCCGCTTGTCGATCTTCGCCAGCAGCCGGCGGTAGGCGAGAACCCTCTCGAGGAGCTCCTTGAGGCGCGCGCCCTGCACCGGCTCCGACCCTTCGCCGCGGACCGCGACCCCCTCGGTGCCCAGGTTCAACATGTGCGCATCGAGAGCCGCGTCGTCCTTCAAGAACAGCTCCTGCTTGCCCTTCTTGACCCGGTAGAGCGGAGGCTGGGCGATGTAGAGGTGGTGCTTGGTCGCGCCGTCCGCCAGCGAGCGCGCAACCACGTCGTGCATCTGCCGGTAGAAGAAGGTGAGCAAGAGCGTCCGGATGTGGCTGCCGTCCACGTCGGCGTCCGTCATCAGGATGATCTTGTGGTAGCGCAGCTTGCCGATGTCGAACTCGTCGTGGATGCCGGTGCCGATCGCCGTGATCATGGTGGCGATCTCCTGCGACGAGAGCATCTTGTCGAAACGGGCTTTCTCGACGTTGAGGATCTTGCCGCGCAGCGGGAGGATCGCCTGCGTGCGGCGGTCGCGCCCCTGCTTGGCCGACCCGCCGGCGCTTTCGCCCTCGACGATGTAGAGCTCGCACTTCTCCGGATCGCGCTCCTGGCAGTCGGCCAGCTTGCCCGGCAAGGAGGCCGAGTCCAGCGCGCCCTTCCGCCGCACCGTCTCCCGCGCCTTCCGCGCCGCGATGCGCGCGCGCGCGGCGTCCGCCACCTTGGCCATCACGCGCTTGGCGATGGCCGGGTTCTCCTCCCAGAACGCGCGCAGCTTCTGCGCGACCATCTCCTCGACGAGGGCCTTGGCCTCGGTGTTGACCAGCTTGCCTTTCAGGTTCCCTTCGAACTGCGCGCCGGGGATCTTCACCGAGACGACTGCCGTGAGGCCCTCGCGGATGTCCTCGCCCGAGGGACTCTCCTTGATCTCCTTCCAGGAGTTGTTCTCGTCGCCGTACTTGATCACCGACCGGGTCAGCGCGCTCTTGAAGCCGATCAGGTGAGGCCCGCCGTCGATGGTGTTGATGTTGTTGGCGAAGGAGAAGACCTTCTCGTCGAAGCCGTCGTTCCACTGCAGCGCGACGTGCACCTCGGCGCCGTTCACCTCACCCTTCATGGCGATGGGCTTGTCGAAGAGCACCGTCTTGTTCTTGTTGAGCAGCTCGACGTACGCGACGATGCCGCCCTCGTATTTGAAGTCGTGCGACTTGTCGGTGCGCTCGTCGCGCATGGTGACGCGCAGGCCGGGGTTCAAGAAGGCCATCTCGCGCATGCGGTTGGAGAGCACGTCGAAGTTGAAGTCGGTCGCCTCCAGCACGGTCGAGTCCGGCTTGAAGGTGACCTTGGTTCCCCGCAGCGAAGTGGTGCCGAGGACGTGGACCTTCCCGGTCGGCACACCCTTCTCGTACCGCTGCTTGTGGATCTGCCCGCCGCGGTAGACCTCGACCTGCAGATACTCGCTGAGCGCGTTGACGCACGAAACGCCGACGCCGTGGAGGCCGCCGGAGACCTTGTAGCTGCCCTGGTCGAACTTCCCGCCCGCGTGCAGCTTGGTCATCACTACGTCGAGGGTGTCCATCGGCTCCGTCGGGTGCGGCCCCACCGGGATGCCGCGGCCGTCGTCCTCGACCGAGAGCGAGCCGTTCACGTGGATGGTCAGCTTGACGGTGGTCGCGTGCCCCGCGAGCGCCTCGTCCACCGAGTTGTCCACCACTTCGTAGACGAGGTGGTGCAGTCCTTCGGCCCCGGTGCCGCGGATGTACATGTGCGGCCGCTTGCGCACCGCCTCCAGGCCCTCGAGGACCTTGATGCTGTCCGCCGAGTATTCTCCGCCTGCGGACGTGCCATTGGCGGGGCCGCGCGGCTCCGCGGTCCGCTTCTCACGAGCTGTTTCCAACCATCCACCTCGGAATTCGGGGGTCTCCCGCGCCGCCGGAAGGGGGCGGGAAGACGCCGCGAGGGTAGGCTTGGAAGTATCACGCGAGATCGCGCACCGTCAAGGCGAACGGACGTGCGCAACCATTCAGAGTTACAACAGTTTCAGACTCGGTCCGACCGCTCGATCCGGCCTTCACGGACCGCGTGGAAAACGGCCGGCGCGGCCTGCGGATCGCTGCCCGCGGCACCCGCCACCAGGCGCGGATCGGTGGTCGTGAGCACCACCTGACCTTGCAACTCCCCCAGGTAACGCATCAGGTGCGCGTTGCGCTGCGGATCGAGCTCGCTGGACACGTCGTCCAGAAGGAGCAGCGGTGCCTGGCCTTGCAGGCGCCGGAGATTTTCGATCTCGCCGATCTTGAACGCCAGCACCACCGCGCGCGCCTGGCCCTGGCTGGCGAACAGGCGCGCCGGCCGCTCTCCCAGCGAGAGCGACAGATCGTCCGCGTGCGGACCCACGCTCGTGTACCCGCGCTCGCGATCGCGGGGGAGGCGGCGCCGCAACGCCGCGAGCAGCCGTCCGGCCAGCTCCCCTTCCCCTCGCAGGCTCGCCTCGGTACCGAGGCCGTCCGAGTCGCGACCCGCCGCCTGGTAGGCGAGATGCAGCGGCTGCTCCCCACGGGCCACCTCGGCGAACGCCCGGGCCGCGTGTCCGCGCAACTCGTCCACGAGTTGCTCGCGCCGGAGCCGCAGCCGCGCGCCCAGCTGCGCCAGCGGCTCCTCGAACGCCTCGTGCAGCGCGGGAGTGGCTCCCTGCCGGAGCAGCTGGTTCCGCGAGCGGAGCGCCCGCAAGTAGTCGCGCGCGTCGGCCAGGTGCGCGGGATGGCGATTCTGGACCGCCCGGTCGAGCAGGCGCCGCCGGCCTTCGGGGGCGCCTTTCACCAGGTCGAGGTCGTCGGGAGTGAACGCGACCACCGCCAGGCCGCCGAACAGCTCGTCGGGGTCGCGCACCGGTTTGCCGTCGACCCGGGCGGAACGGTGGCCGTCGGCGACCGCCACGTCGACCTGCCGCACGCCGCCGGGCAACTCGAACCCGCCGGAGACCGTGGCCTGTGCGGCCCCGAACCGCACCAGCTGCGAGAGCCTTTGGGCGCGCAGCGGCCGCAACGTACAGAGCAGGTAGCAGGCCTCGAGGAAGTTCGTCTTCCCCTGCCCGTTCGCCCCGGCCAGCACGGTGGTGTGCGGGGAGAGCTCCACCGCCTGCGGGGCCAGGTTGCGGAAGTCGTTCGTCGCGACGCGCAGGAGCCGCAGGAGGCTACTCCCTCACGCACAGGTCGACCGGAATGTCGCCCCCCTTGCTCCTGCACTTGTAAGGCGGAGGGCAGCGCGGCGGCGGCGGTTTCTTGAGGATCCTCTCGGTCGTCTGCGGGTCCTTGGCGGGAAAGCCCGGGCGGGTCTTGGTGAGCCCCGCCTCGAGGCTTGCGCAAGGCAGCGCGCAGACGCCTCGGCCGAAGACCTTCCCCCGCTGGTCGCGCTGGCGCATGCAGATCTGCGCTTTCGAGGAGCACTCCGTGCGCTTGGTGCAACTCCGTCCCAATCCAATCGTCCGCGGATCCCTCTTCACGGGCTTCGCGGTCGCTCCGCCCTTCTTCGTCTTCTTGCTCGTGCCGGACCCGGTCCCTGCCTGCGCGGAGGAACCGCCCGCAGGCGACTGCCCGGTACCCGTCTGGCCGAGCGCGGCCGCGGAGAGGAACGCACCGAGCACCAGCGCCCGCACGGTGGGTTCCACGTGGAACATCAGATCCGCATCGGCATGATCACCGCGGTGTAGCGCGTGGCCGGCGCACCCGCCTCTCCGATCGGCTTGAGCACGCCGGGAGACAGCTCGTCGCACAGCTCGACGTTCATCTGCGGAGCCTCCACCACGCTGAGCACGTCCATCAGGTAGCGGGCGTTGAAACCGATCTGCATGGGCGTCCCGCCGTAGGCGACCGGGATCTCCTCCTTGGCGTCGCCCAGGTCCGGGTTCTGGCTCGTCACCCGCAGCATGTCCTTCTGCAGCTCGAACTTGACCGCGTTGGTCGAGCGATCGCTGGAGAGGATGCTCATGCGCTTGAGCGTGTCGAGCAGGCGCGGCCGGTCGACGGTCACGGTGCGGTCCGCCTCCTTGGGAATGACCTGCATGTAGTCGGGGAACACGCCGTCGATGAGCCGCATCACCATGGTCAGATCGCCCCGGCGGAAGACTCCCGAGCTCTCCGTGAACCCGAGCTCGCAGGAGCCGGTGATTTCCTCGCCCAGGAGCCGGCGCAGCTCCAAGAGGCCTTTGCGGGGGACGATCACGCCCTTCTTCATGTGGAAGTTCCCTGGCGCGGGCCGTTCGACCAACGAGAGGCGGTGCCCATCGGTGGCGACCATCCGGACGTTGCTCTGCGCCGTCTCGAAGAAGACGCCGTTCAAGTTGTGCCGCGTCTCGTCGGCCGAGATGGCGAACTGGGTCTTCTCGATCATCTCCAGGAGCTGCTGCGGCTCGACCGCGACGAACTGGACCTTCTCCGCCCTGGGAAACGGCGGATAGTCCTCCGCTGGCTGCCCGACGATGTTGAACTCAGCCGCCCCACTGGTGATCTTCACCCGGTTGTTCGCCTCGCGGCGGAGCACGCAGGTCTTCTCCGGCAGCGTACGGACGATGTCGTAGAGCTCCTTGTGCTTGATCGCCACGGCTCCCGGCCGATGCACCTCGGCAGGGTGCGTGCCGGTCACTCCGATCTCCAAGTCGAACGCCGACGCTCGGAGCCGTCCGCCCCCTTCCCCTTGGGTTGCCTCGAGCAGCACGCTGGCCAGGATCGGCATCGTGCTCTTCTTCTCCACGATGCCCTGGGCTCGGTACAGGGCGCGGGAGAACTCGTCGATCCCGATCTGCAGCTCCATCGCGTGTGACCTTTCTGATCAGGAACTAGAGGATCTCGTCTTCGACGTAGAGCCTGTGATCTTGTGGGGCGCGGAGCCAGCCCCGGGACATCGCTGAGGAAGCTCCTGGGGACGGCGGCCGGGCCGCTGTGTGAGGGGCCTGTGTAGCAACCGGGCCGGGAACGGTCAACACGCTTGCGAAGACCTTTTCCGGAGCGTTTTCCACAGGCAGGGACTACCCGTTGAGGCGGCGGAGGAGCGACTCGACCGTGGCCCGCAACTCGTCGTCCTCACGCATGAGCTGCTCGATCCGCTGCTCGGCATTGATGACCGTGGAGTGGTCCTTCCCGCCGAATTTCTCGCCGATGGCAGGGTAGCTGAGCCCGGTGATCCGGCGCGTCAGATACATCGCCACCTGGCGGGCGCGGGCGATCCCTTGCTGCCGGCGTTCCCCCTTGATGTCCTGCGGCTTGACCTGCATCTGCTCCGCGACCGCCCGGATGATCTGCTCCACGTCGGGCTTGTCGCCGCGGACCACCAGCACCGTCTTGAGGACGTCCTTCGCCAGGTCCACGGTGATGGACGACTTGGTGAGCGAGGCGAACGCAGCCAGCCGGATCAGCGATCCCTCGAGCTCGCGTACGTTGCTGCGGATGTGCGAGCCCAGGAAGAGCGCGACGTCGTCGGGAAGGTGGATGTTGTCGGTGGCGGCCTTCTTCTTGAGGATCGCCACCCGGGTCTCCACCTCGGGCGGCTGGATATCCGCGATCAGGCCCCACTGGAACCGCGAGCGGAGGCGCTCTTCGAATCCTTCGATCTCGTTGGGCAGCTTGTCGCTGGTGACGAAGATCTGCTTCCCGGCTTCGTGCAGGGCGTTGAAGGTGTGGAAGAACTCCTCCATCGTCTGCTTCTTGTTGCCCAGGAACTGGATGTCGTCGAGCAGGAGGATGTCGCACTTCTCGCGGTAGCGCGCGCGGAACTCGGGCATCTTGTGCTGCTCGAGCGCGTGGATCAGGTCGTTGGTGAACGCCTCGCTGGACAGGTAGAGCACGTGGCAGTTGGGGTTCGCCTTGAGGGCGTGGCTGCCGACGGCGTGCACCAGGTGGGTCTTTCCCAGCCCCACGCCTCCGTACAAGAAGAGCGGGTTGTAGGCCTTCCCCGGGGCGTTGGCGACCGCGGTGCATGCCGCGACGGCAAACTGGTTCGAGGGACCGACCACGAACGAGTCGAAGGTGTACTTCGTGTTCAGCGCCGGCGGCCGGACGGGGATGCCGGGGCTGGTGGTCGCGACGCTGGCGGGAGCCTCGGGTCGCGCCGGCTGCGCGGTCGGCACGTCCGCCTCGGTTCCCGGCCGTTCCCGGACGACGAACCTCACCGTGCACTTCGCGCCGTGCTGCGCCTCGAGGTCCTGCACCAGGACGTCGAGAAGGTTGTCGCGCACCCAGTCGATCATGAACTTGCTCGAATGGGCGAGCGTCAACTCGCCGGCGTACAGCGAGACCGGCTTGATGGGCTCGAAGTAGGTCTGGAAGGTATGGCGGGAGAGGCGGGCCCTGAGACGCTCGATGGCCCGCGTCCAGAGATCGAGAGCCGCTTTCTCCGCCGCATCGTCGAGTGGACCGTCCACAGGCTTGTTCACAGCTGTGGACAAGGAGCCAGACATCAGCAGTCCCCGCGTTGAAGACTCAGGAAATACAAGTGCCTACGTGGCCCGCGCCGCGGGTCCGTTCGCACCGTGAGTCGCCCTCTCGGATGTCCGTCGCTGAACGCAACTTCTCGAGACGGACGCGGACCCTAGCACCGTGCTCCGAAGCGGATCAAGGGCGTTTCCGGAAGTGGTCGGATCTACGCCGGATCCCCCACCTGCCCTCCGCTTCCCAGACCATCGTCACGCGGCCTTGCGGACGGCCAGGTCGAGCGACGCGCGGGAGCGTCATCCGGCTGCGCTCGTCGAGACGCGAAGCGCGCGCCCGTGTCGCAAGAGTGACGGCGCCGCTGCGCCCGGCTTCCTTGACACCCTGCGCCGGGCGTGCTTACGTGCCGCGCTTTTCGCGCACCGCGTGGAGGCAGTGGACGTGAAGCGCACGTACCAACCGAGCAAGGTCCGCCGCAATCGGGAGCACGGGTTCCGCAAGCGGATGAGCACCCGGCAGGGCCGCGCCGTGCTGAAGCGCCGCCGCGCCAAGGGCCGCAAGCGGCTCGTGGTGAGCGCGCCGAAGAAGTAGCCGGGCCGCGATGCCCCGCGCCGATCGCCGCACGTTTTCCTTCCCCAAGTCGGCGCGCCTGCTGCGGCGCAGCGACTACGACGTGCTCAAGGAACGAGGGCGCCGGTTTGCCGAGGGTCCGCTCGCCGCCAGCTGGATCCCGCAGACCGGCGGACCCGCTTCCGCGGGAATGAGCCGCTCGGTCGCGCGGGTTGGAATCGCGGTGTCGTCCAAAGTGGGACATGCGGTGGTCCGGAACCGGGTCAAGCGCCGGCTGCGAGAGGCGATCCGCCACGAGCTGCGCTCGTTGCCCGCGGTCGACCTGGTGTTGGTCGCCCGCTCCTCGGCCACCCGGGCCACGGTCGCCGAGCTGCGCTCCTGGCTGCGCCGCGCCTCCAGCCGGATCGGAGCTGAGCGCGAGGGCACGCCGTGATGCTTCCAGACCGGGCGACCGCCATGTTCCACGTGGAACGCTTCCGAGCGCCGGCGGCGCTCGCCGAAGGGGACGCTCCCAAGTGGGGGCGTGTCCTTGCCTGGCCACTGCTCGCGCTCCTGTGGATCTACCGGCGGCTCGTCTCCCCCGCCCTGCCTCCGGCTTGTCGCTACTACCCGAGCTGCTCGCAGTACGCCGTGGAAGCGATCACCTTCCATGGCCCGTTCCGCGGCACCTGGCTCGCCGCCCGCCGACTGTTGCGTTGCCACCCGTGGGCGCCCGGCGGGCCCGATCCGGTTCCGCCGGAGCGCGGCCGCCGCGACCCCGAACGAGTGCCGAGATGAAAGACTCGAACCAGCGACTGCTCTTGACCGTGGTCCTGTGCATGGCCGTGGCGCTGGTCTGGAGCCTGATCTTCCAGCCCAAGTCGCAGCCGCACACCGTCCCGCCGCAGGCCGCGACGCAGCCGGCGCAGCCCGCTCCGGCCGCGACTCCCTCGCCCGCTCCCGCCCCTGGATCTCCTCCCACGGCGGGGAACGGAGCTCCGCGCGCGACGCCTGTGCCGCGCCCTCCCGAGCGCACCGTCGCGCTGGATTCCGAGAAGCTGCACGTGGTGCTCACCTCCGAAGGAGCGGCGCTCCGCTCGGTGCAGCTCAAGGGAGAGAAGTTCCAGCGGCGCAAGCGCGGGTCCCCCCAGGTCACCCACGTGGACCTGGTCGAGCCCCAGCCTGGGCTGCCGCTGCCGCTCGCCACCGCCTTGCGCGACGGAGCCGGCGCCGATCTGGTCCCGGCCGACGCGGGCTACGAGCTGATCCGGCAGGACGGACGTTCCGCCGTCTTTCGCACGGTCGCCGGCGGAGTGACGGTCCTCAAGACGTTCACCCTGGATCCGCAGCTCTACAGATTGGACCTCGCCATCGAGGTCCGGTCCGAGACACAGCTCGCGGGGCAGCTCGCGGTGCTCTCGACCGGCCACGGCGAGGCGCCCTCGGGAGGATTCTTCAGCGGGCACACCACCACTCCCGCGCGGCCGATCTGCAAGGCCGGGAACAAGCTCGAGCACATCGCCGTGGGCGACAAGCACTCGGTCTGGGAAGGTCCGGGCGCGGCGGCGTTCGCGGGCATCGACGAGCAGTACTTCGTCCGCGCGGTGGTGCCGCCGCCGGGGTCCACGGCGACCTGCCGCCTCGAGGCCAGGCCGGACGGGGCGCTCCTGACGACCCTGACCGTGCCCGTCTCGGTGCCTGCGGGAGGGACCGCGGCGATCCCCTTGCTCGTCTACGCCGGGCCCAAGGACACGGACGAGTTGGGGGCGGTCGCCTCCGTCCTGAAGGACTCGGTGGACCTGGGCTTCTGGTCGGTGATCGCCAACGTGCTCCTGGCGGTGATGAAGTTCTTCTACCGCGTCGTGCCGCCCCACAACTGGGGCGTCGCCATCATCCTGCTCACCGTCACGGTGAAGATCCTGACCTTCCCCCTGCAGCACAAGTCGATGAAGAGCATGCAGGAGATGCAGAAGCTCCAGCCGCAGATCGAGGAGATCAAGAAGAAGTACGCGGGCGATCAGCAGCGGCAGAACGTCGAGCAGATGAAGCTGTTCAAGGAACACGGGGTGAATCCCATGGGCAGCTGCCTGCCCATGCTCATCCAGATGCCCATCTGGCTCGCGCTCTACACCACCCTCCAGGTCTCGGTGGAGCTGTACAACTCGGTGTTCATCCCGGGGTGGCTGGACGACCTCACGGCCAAGGACCCGATCTACGTCCTGCCGGTCGCGATGGGCGTGACGATGCTGCTGACGCAGATGCTCACGCCGACGCCCATGTCCAACCCGCAGCAGAAGTACATGGGCTACGCGATGAGCGTCTTCTTCTCCTTCCTCATGCTCAACCTGCCCTCCGGGCTCACCCTCTACATCTTCGTCAACAACGTCCTTTCCATCCTCCAGCAGATGTGGCTCCGCCGGGCGATGCGCCCGCCTCCGGCGAGTAGCCAGACCCTGGCAGTCACACCGCGGCGCGCATGACGGGCAGGATCCCGTCCGAGAAGCGGCGCCGCAATCCGCTCCTCGGAGCGGCGGTGGTCAAGGCTCTCTTGCAGCGCCGGGCGGGAGACGACCAGAAGAAGACCATCTCGTTGTACGAAGGAATCCTCCGCGACCTCGGGCTGACGGACGAGCAGGTGGAGAAGTACCTGGTCGAGCACGCCGAGGAAGTCGAAGAGGCGATTCGCGGCCACGGCCGCCGCGGCAGTTGATCCGCTCTACCGGCGACAGCACGCTCTTCGATCGTGAATTCCGCGTCCGAGGATCACTCCACGAGGATCTCGATTGCTTTCCAGGGGACTCGAGTGCGCGGGTGGACAAGCCAGCTCGCACGGCCAGGAGACCTCAGTGAACTTCGGCAACTGGGCGTTTGACGCAATGCGGCCCGTCCCGGAACAAGTCGAGCTCCGGCACCGGCGACCCGGGAGGTCGCCCGGGCTTGCGCCACTTCCCACTAGCTCCCTCTGAAAAGCACCGAGACCGACGGTCGCTTTTTCCTCGGACGCGGGTTCGCGAATCGACGGCGCTCGCAATCGTGAAGCGAAGAAGTGACCCATCGGGAGAACTCGCTCGCCCCTTGACCCCCCAACAGATCGCGGTCAACAGAACGCCGGCGGAGGCGAACGCGATGCCGACGTTCCACGTGGAACAGATCCGGTTGCTCGAAGAGGGCGCCGCGGCGATCGGGCTGCGGCTCGATCGCGATCAGATCGCCCTGCTCTCGCGCCACGTCGACCTGCTGCTCCGCTGGAACAAGTCGATCAACCTGACCGCGATCACCGATCCGGCCGAGGTGGTGGAGAAGCACGTGATCGACTCCCTCGCGCTCGCCCCCCTGGTTCCGGCCGGGACGCTTCTGGACGCGGGCACCGGCGCCGGATTTCCGGGAGTGCCCGTTCGCATCGCTCGCGCCGACGTGGAAGTCGTGCTGGTCGACTCCGTGCACAAGAAGGTGGCGTTCTTGAAGAGCTTGCTGGCGGAGCTGCGGCTCCCGTCGGCGCGCGCGGTGGCGGTCAGGCTGCGGGGCGACCCGGCCGGCGAGCATCTTCCTCGCGTGCATGCGGCGGTGTCCCGCGCCGTCGCGGAGCCGCGCGCCTGGCTCGCCCTGGCGGAGCCCTACGTGCTCCCCGGCGGCTTCGCCTTCTGCATGCTCGGGCCCTCGGACGCGGTTCCCGAAGCGCACGGCGATCTCGTCCTGCGCCGGGAGCTCGGATACCGGCTGCCCATCTCGCGCGCCGAGCGGCGGATCGCCGCCTTCCAGCGGAAGTCCTGAGCCGGCCGTTCCACGTGGAACATCCTTGCGCCCCGGCGGAGGCGCGTGATACTGCCCGAACGACGGCCGTGCCGCGGAGGGACATGGCGCTCGTCCTGGCGATCGCAAACCAGAAGGGCGGCGTGGGGAAGACCACCACGGCGGTCAACCTGGCTGCATCACTGGCAGTTTCCGAGCGGCGAACGCTGCTCGTCGACCTCGACCCGCAAGGCAACGCCACCAGCGGTCTCGGCGTGGCGCGCGACTCCTCGGAGCAACCTTCCATTTATCACGCGCTCTTGGGAGAGGCGCCGGCCCGGGCGGCGATCCGCCCTGCCGGCCTGGAAGGGCTGTTTCTCTTGCCCTCGGACCCGGACCTGGTCGGCGCGGAGCTGGAGCTGGTGTCCGCCAGCGGCCGCGAGACGCGGCTCCGGCGGGCGCTGGAGCCCGTCCGCGGCGACTACGAATTCGTGCTCATCGACTGCCCGCCTTCGCTGGGCCTCTTGACGCTCAACGGGCTGGTCGCCGCCGATCGCGTGCTGGTGCCGCTGCAGTGCGAGTACTACGCGCTGGAAGGGCTCGGCTCGCTCTTGCGCACGATCGATCTGGTCCGCGGGAGCTTCAACCGCGAGCTGGGGCTCGAGGGCGTGGTCCTCACCATGTTCGACGCCCGCAACAACCTCGCCGGGCAGGTGATGGTCGACGTGCAGGCGAATCTGCCCGGGCAGGTCTACGCCACCGTCATCCCTCGCAACGTGCGGCTCTCGGAGGCGCCCAGCCACGGCCGGCCCGCGCTCCTCTACGACATCGAGTCCAAGGGAGCGCAGAGCTATCTCGCGCTCGCCAAGGAGCTCTTGAAGAGGTGCGCCGCCGGCGCGGAAGCGGAGGTCAGGAGAGAGAGCGGATGGAGCAAAAGTCGATGAAGAGGCCCGCCCTCGGCCGGGGATTGAGCGCGCTGATCCCGGGCGGTTCGGCCGTGGAGCGCAAGGGCGTGGTCATGCTGGGGATCGAGGAGATCCAGCCCGACCGCGGCCAGCCCCGGCGATACTTCGACGAGCAGCACATCCTGGAGCTGGCCGAGTCGATCCGGGCGAAGGGAGTCCTCCAGCCGCTCCTGGTCCGCCGCGAGGGAGAGGGCTACGCCCTGGTGGCGGGCGAGCGGCGGTGGCGCGCGGCCCAGCGCGCCGGGCTGCGGGAGCTGCCCTGCATCATCCGGGACGTCTCCGAGCCGGAGGCGTTCGAGCTGGCCCTGATCGAGAACATCCAGCGCGAGGACCTGAACGCGATCGAGGAGGCCGAGGCCTACCAGCGGCTGATCGAGTACCACGGTCTCACCCAGGAGGAGCTGGCCCAGCGGGTCGGCAAGGATCGGTCGACGGTCGCCAACGCGCTCCGGCTCCTCCGGTTGCCGGAGCCGATCAAGCTGGCGATGTCGTCCGGGGCGCTCACTATGGGCCATGCCAGGGCGCTGCTCGCGCTGGGCGACGAGACCGACCTGCGGCGCGCCGCGGAGAAAGTGATCACCGAGGCCCTCTCGGTGCGCCAGGTCGAGCAGCTCGTCCAGCACCTGAAGGGCAAGAAGGTGATCCGGCAGGAGCGCGCGCGCGACGGCGGCGTGCAGCTCCGGCACGTGGTGGAGAGGCTGCAGCGCAAGCTGGGCGCGAAGGTCGCCCTGCGCGACCGCGACGGCGCCGGGACCGTCGAGATCCGCTACCACAGCCACGCCGAGCTCGACCGGATCCTCAAGTCCATCCTCGGGGAAGGCTGACAAAGACGAGCGGGCCCGGTTCCCTTGGGGCCGGGAACCGTGGTCTCTTGACGGTCGATCCGGCCCAGGCTTGGCGAGGAGCCGCCGCATGAGAGAGATCCAGCGGGGAGAGGTCCCGAAGGCGGGCGCGGACGACCTGCCGGCGCCCGAGATCGCGGTCAGTCATCCCACTCCGCGCGAGCGATCCGTGCAGCCGGCGCCGGGTCCGGCCCGGAGGCGGGAGCTGACGTTCCGCGCGGTGGCGACAGCGATGGTCGTCGCGGTCATCGTCGGCGGCTCGTACCCCTACGTGGTGCTCAAGATCGGCTACGGGCCGAACATTTCGGTGGTGAGCGCTTTCTTCGGGTACCTCGCGCTCGCCGGCATCGGGTTGTTCACCGGGACCCGCGGCACCCGGTGGGAGAACAACCTGGTGCAGACGGCCGGAACGGCGGCCGGCGAGGCCGGGTTCATGTGCGTCGTGCTGGCCGCCATGGACATGCTCAATGCCCGCCCCGAGCTGGGCTTCTCGATCCACCTCTCCTCCCTGCAGATCTTCGGGTGGCTGTCGGTGGCGGGCCTCATCGGCGTGCTCCTCGCCGTTCCCCTGCGCCGCCACTACATCGACGACGAGGACCTGCCCTTCGCCGACGGTACCGCCGCGGGCGAGACGATGCTGGTGCTCGACCTCGACCGCACCCAGGCGCGGGCCCGGGTGCGCGCGCTCGGTTGGGGCCTGGGCCTCTCCGCCCTGGCTGCCTTCTTCCGCGACTTCCACTGGAAGACGGCGCTCTTCGGCAAGGCGCGGGAGCTCCTACCGATCATCCCGGGCGAGATCCCCTTCGGCGCCCACGGCCCCGCGCTGCGGATGGGAACCGAGCTGAGCCTCCTCACCTTCGGCTCCGGGATCCTGGTGGGTCTCCGCGTCACGCTCTCGATGGGCCTGGGCATGGTGATCTCCTGGGTGATCGCGCCGCCGATGCTCGCCGCGCGCCAGATCATCTCCGATCAGACCTACGCGCTGGTGCTGCGCTGGGTGATGTGGCCTGCCACCGGCTTGATGGTCGCCGGCGGGCTCACCGCGCTGGCGCTCAAATGGAAGTCGATCGTGCGCAGCTTCGCCTCCATCAGGGCGGGCGAGCTGGCCGCCGCCGGCGAGGAGTTCCCGATCAAGTACGTCGCCGTCGGGGTGGGAGTGCTCACCGCCGTCTTGTGCGTGGTGCAGCACTACTCGCTCGACTTCCCGGTATGGCTCACGCTGGTCTCCCTGGTCCTCTCGCTCGTGCTGATGCTGGTGGGCACGCGCGTCCTGGGCGAGACCAACTGGGCCCCGATCAGCGCGCTGGCGAACCTCATGCAGGCCGTCTTCGCCGCGCTGGCGCCCGGCAGCATGCCCGTGAACATGATCGGGTCGGGCATGTCCGGCACGGTGGCGGCGCACGGCGAGCACCTCATGCAGGACTACAAGGCCGGAAAGATCGTGGGGGCGAACAACCGCCACCTCACCATCGTCCAGCTGATGGCGGTGCCGGTGGGCTCGGCGGCGGTGGCCATCGCCTACCCGGCGCTGCGCGATCGCTACGGGTTCGGAGGCAGCGGAGGCCTCGCCTCGCCCATCAGCGTCAAGTGGGCCGGGTTCGCCGAGCTGCTCAATCGCGGCTTCGACCAGCTCCCCCGCGGCTGCTTCACCGCGATGCTCGTGGCGCTGGTGTTGGGCGTACTGCTCACCGTTCTCGAGCCACGCTGGCATAAGTACGTGCCTTCTCCCACGGGCGTCGGGCTGGGCATGCTGATCCCCGGCTACTCGACCATGCCGATGGTGTTGGGTGGCATCGCCAGCTACCTGTGGGCGAAACGCGCACCCCAGAGCGAACGGACCTACAGCACCCCACTCGCATCCGGCTTCATCGCCGGGGAAGCGCTCCTGGTGCTGGTCTTCTCCGTGCTCGCATTGTTCGGAATTCGTGCGTGAAGAAACGTTTGTCGCCGTGCGTTCAGGGTGGATGCTAGAACAGCCCATCAGAACGAGGTGACACACATGGCAATGCGCAGGGATGAGGTGGAGAAGGGCCCGACCGCGATCGGAGCCGCCAGCGCGGCGCGCGGAACGGGCGAGCTGAATGCCCTGCTCGGCAAGGGCAGCTCGTTCGAGGGCAAGCTCTTGTTCGAAGGCACGGTGCGCATCGACGGCAAGTTCACCGGAGAGATCGTTTCGACCGACACGCTCATGATCGGCGAGGGCGCGGAGGTCAAGGGCCAGATCCAGGTGGGCTCGCTGATCATCGTCGGCGAGTACAGCGGCGACGCGAAGGCCAGCAAGGGCATCGAGATCAAGGCGCCCGCCAAGGTCCGCGGGACGCTCACCACCGCTTCGATCGTGATCGAGCGCGGGGTGTTCTTCGAGGGCAACTGCAAGATGGACACGAGCGGCGCTCCCCCCTCGACTTCAGGCGGGCCACGCCGGCCGATGCCGACGCCCGAATCGGCGCACTAGCCGCGGCGCTGCGCCTTTCCAGACAAAGCGAGGCGGAGCCCCCCCTCGAAGGGGTGCTCCGCCTCGCCGTCCTCTCGCGTCCTGTTTCGCGGTGCGGCAGTTACTGCTTGGTCGCGGCCGCCGCCTGGCTGGGGCGGGCAGACTCGACCTGCACCTTGATCTGCCGCGGCTTGGTCTCGGCCCGCTTGGGCAGCACGATGCGCAGCACGCCGTCCTTGCTCTCCGCCGAGATGTGCTCGGAGTCCACCGTGCTGGGCAGCGTGAAGCTGCGGCTGAACGCGCCGTAGCTCCGCTCGATGCGGTGGTAGCCGTCGCGCTCCTCCGCCTTCTCCAGCTTGCGCTCACCGCGCACGGTCAGCTGATTCGCCTCGACCTGGATGTCCACGTCCTTCGCGTCGACCTCGGGGACCTCCAGCTTGAGGGTGATCGCATCGGCGTCCTCGAACACGTCGACCGCGGGAGTCCACGCGCCGGTCAGGGCGCTCTCCTCTCGGGTGCCGTACGCCTCGCCGAAGCTTCGGAACAGATGGTCCTGCAGCCGGAACAGATCGCGGAAGGGGTCGTACCGGGTAATGGCCATGGCAATGCCTCCTTTGAAATTTGAAAAACGAAAAGCCTCTTTTGCGCGCCAACACGGCGCCACGTGCCGCAGGCCGCCGGGCCCTCGCCCCGCCTTCCTGCGACGCGAGCGAACGTAACCAGCGCAAAGGGTCGGTCAAGGGCCGGCCGCTACCGCCGGCGGCGGCGAGGGCGCGCGCCGGTCGGGGCGGCGTTCGGCAGGTCCTCGATCAGCCCGCCGGGCACGCCTCCCTCCGCCACCAGCGTGGCGAGGGGGTGCTCCCTGTGCCGCCGGCTGGGCCGGCGCATCCGCTCCAGCTCCTTCTTGGCGGCGCGCACCAGCCGATCCCTGGCCGAGTCCATGGACGCGTAAGAGTCGGGCGTCGTCTCCTCGATCTGGATGGTGCGCGCGCCCGGCATGTGCAGCGTGAGGTGACACTCCTTGTCCACCCCGCCCTTGGAGCCGTTCACGTCGCCCAGCTCGACGCGGAGCTCGGCCGCCTCGTTGTCGTAGAAGCGATTGAGCGGGCCCACCACGTGCTTCTGGGCGTAGCTCTTGAGCCCTCGCGACAGGCGCAGCTGCTTCCCCTGGATGATCACCTTCATGGCGGCAATCTGGCGCCGCCCGAAAACGAGTGCAAAGGGCCTCGAGCCGTCATTGACCGACCAGGGGCTCCGTGCTACGGAACCGCGTCTTTCGCGCCCCCAAGCGAGCGAAATCGAGGGTTTTGCAGTGATCGAGGCCAGCATTTCCCGCCGCTATGCCCGCGCGCTGTTCTCGCTCGCCCTGGAAGAGGGCAAGCACGAGCGCACGGGGGAGGAGCTGGACGCGGTGGCCCAGGCGATCCGCGCTTCCAACGAGGCCCGCACGGTGGTGGAGAACCCGGGCTACACGCCGGGGCAGCGGCACGCGCTGGTCGACGTCCTGGCGCGGAGCCTGTCGCTGTCTTTGCTTTTGACGAACTTCCTCCACCTCCTGGTCGATCGCCACCGGCTGGCGGAGGTCCCGGCCATCGCGCGCAGCTACGCGGAGATGGTGGACGAGAAGGTGGGCCGCGTCCGCGCCACGGTGACCAGCGCCAAACCGATGAACGACGACGAGCTGCGCCGCGTGCGCGAGGTGCTGGCGGAGGCGACCCGGCGCACCATCGTGCTGGAGGCGCGCGCCGACCCCGGGATCGTCGGGGGGCTGATCGCTCAAGTGGGCGCCCGGGAATGGGACGGCAGCATCCGCACGCAGCTGGAGCGCATGAAGCGCGAGCTGAAGGGCGGCGCTCTCTAGGAAACACGGGAGAAACGACGAGATGCAGATCAGGGCCGACGAGATCAGCCGCATCCTGCGCGAGCAGATCAAGACGTACGGCAAGCAGATCGAGGTCAACGAGACCGGGACCGTGCTGTCCACCGGCGACGGCATCGCCCGCGTCTACGGCCTCTCCGGCGTGATGGCGGGCGAGCTGGTCGAGCTCCCGCACGAGCTGATGGGCCTGGTGCTCAATCTCGAGGAAGACAACGTCGGCGTCGCGCTGATGGGCGAGGGCCAGGAGATCCGCGAAGGGGACGTGGTCAAGCGCACCGGGCGGATCGCGGAGGTGCCGATCGGCCAGGCCATGGTGGGCCGGGTGGTGAACGCGCTCGGCCAGCCGGTGGACGGAAAGGGCCCGATCTCCTCCAAAGAGACCCGCAAGATCGAGGTGAAGGCGCCCGGGATCGTGCAGCGCGAGAGCGTGAAGGAGCCGCTGCAGACGGGCATCAAGGCGATCGACGCCATGATCCCCATCGGCCGCGGGCAGCGCGAGCTGATCATCGGCGACCGCCAGACCGGCAAGACGGCGGTGGCGATCGACACCATCATCAACCAGAAGGGCCAGGGCGTCTTCTGCATCTACGTGGCGATCGGGCAGAAGCAGTCCACCGTCGCCCAGGTGGTCGACAAGCTGCACAAGTTCGGCTCGATGGAGTACACCACCGTCGTCGCCGCCAATGCCTCCGACCCCGCCCCGCTGCAGTTCATCGCTCCGTATTCGGGCGTGACCATCGGCGAGTTCTTCCGCGACCACGGCCAGCACGCGCTGATCATCTACGACGACCTGTCCAAGCACGCGGTCGCCTACCGCCAGCTCTCGCTGCTCTTGCGCCGGCCGCCCGGGCGCGAGGCCTATCCAGGCGACGTCTTCTACCTGCACAGCCGCCTCTTGGAGCGCGCCGCGAAGATGTCCAAGCAGCGCGGGGGCGGCAGCCTCACCGCCCTGCCCGTGATCGAGACCCAGGCGGGCGACGTGTCCGCGTACATCCCCACCAACGTCATCTCGATCACCGACGGTCAGATCTTCCTCGAGACGGACCTCTTCTACGCGGGCCAGCGGCCGGCCATCAACGTGGGCATCTCGGTATCCCGCGTGGGCGGCAGCGCGCAGATCAAGGCGATGAAAAAGATCGCCGGCTCGTTGCGGCTGGAGCTCGCCCAGTACCGCGAGCTGGCCGCCTTCTCGCAGTTCGGCTCCGACCTGGACAAGGCCACCCAGGAGACGCTGGCTCGCGGCGCCCGCCTCACCGAGCTCTTGAAGCAAGGCCAGTACGAGCCCATGCCGGTGGAGAAGCAGATCGTCCAGATCTACGCCGGCACCCAGAGGGACAAGAACGGGGTGGTCTGGATCCGCAACGTCGAGGTGAGCGACGTCGGGCGCTACGCGCGCGAGCTGGTCGAGTTCATCGAGACTCGCCACCCGGAGGTGCTGAAGCTCTTGCGGGAGAAGAGGGACCTGACCGACGACGTCCGCGCCGCGCTCGACCGCGCGCTGGAGGAGTTCAGGGACGTGTTCCGGCCGACCGAGTCGGCGAAGGCGTAGGGGAACGTGGCGTCTCTCCGCTTCATCCGCACCCGCATCCGATCGGTGCGGAATACGCAGAAGATCACCAAGGCCATGAAGATGGTGGCGGCGGCCAAGCTGCGGCGCGCGCAGGACGCGGTGGTGCGCGCCCGCCCCTACGCCCAGCTCATCGACGAGATGCTGGCGCAGCTGTCGCGCGCCCGGGCCGAGGCGGACCTCCCGCCCCACCCGCTGATGGCCGTCCGCCCGCTCTGCCGGGTGGAGCTTCTGCTGATGACCTCCGACCGGGGGCTCTGCGGAGGGTTCAACTCGAACATCATCCGCCGCGGCCAGCGCTTCCTGGTGGAAGAGGGCAGCCGGTTCGAGCGGATCCAGTTCTCCACCGTCGGCCGCCGGGGGCGCGACTTCGCCCGCAAGCGAGGGATCGAGACGCGCAAGGATTACGTTGGCTTCTTCGGCCGCCTGCGGTACGCGCAGGCGCGCGAGGTGGCCGAGGACCTGATCCAGGCGTACGAGCAGGACGAGCTCGACGCGGTGTACCTGCTCTACAACGAGTTCAAGAGCGCGATCGTGCAGCAGATCAGCCTGGTGCAGCTCTTGCCCCTGCAGCCGCGTTCCCAGGCGCCCACCGCGTCGGGCGAGAAAGGCTTCATCCGCCCCGAGCACGTCTTCGAGCCCAGCCGGCCCGAGGTGCTGCAGGCGCTCATCCCGCGCTTCTTGGCGATGCAGATCTGGCGCGCTTTGCTGGAATCCGAGGCCAGCGAGCACGGCGCGCGCATGACCGCGATGGACTCCGCCACCAAGAACGCATCCGAGATGATCGGGCGGCTCACCCTCGACTACAACCGCGCGCGCCAGGCGGCGATCACCAAGGAGCTGATGGAAATCGTCAGCGGCGCCGAGGCGCTCAAGTAAGGATCCGGAGACGACATGGCAGCAGTGGCGAGGACCGAGATGCAGAAGACGGGCAAGGTCACCCAGGTGATCGGGCCGGTGGTGGACGTCGAGTTCCCGCCCGGCGCCCTGCCGGAGATCTACACGGCGCTCACGCTCTCGAACGCAGGCATCTCCAGCGAGCCGGACAACCTGACGGTCGAGGTGGCGCAGCACCTGGGCGAGAACACCGCCCGCTGCGTCGCGATGGACTCGACCGAGGGCCTGGTGCGGGGCCAGGTGGCGAAGAACACCGGGGCGCAGATCTCCGTGCCAGTCGGCAAGGAGACGCTGGGGCGCATCCTCAACGTGATCGGTCAGCCGGTCGACGAGCGGGGCCCCGTCAATGCCACCCGCCGCAACCCCATCCACCACCCGCCGCCGTCCTTCGTGGACCAGGACGTGCGCGTACAGGCGTTCGAGACGGGCATCAAGGTGATCGACCTGCTCGCCCCGTACACCCGCGGCGGCAAGATCGGGCTGTTCGGCGGCGCGGGGGTGGGCAAGACCGTGCTGCTCCAGGAGTTGATCAACAACGTGGCCAAGGCGCGCGGCGGCTTCTCCGTCTTCGCCGGGGTGGGCGAGCGCACCCGCGAGGGCAACGATCTCTACGCCGAGTTCATCGAGTCGAAGATCGTCAACCTCGAAGAGCCGCAGAAGAGCCAGTGCGTGCTGGTGTTCGGCCAGATGAACGAGCCGCCCGGCGCGCGCGCCCGGGTCGCCCTCTCCGCCCTCACCATGGCCGAGTACTTCCGCGACGAGGAGGGGCGCGACATGCTCCTCTTCATCGACAACATCTTCCGCTTCACCCAGGCAGGCTCGGAGGTGTCGGCGCTCCTCGGCCGCATCCCCAGCGCGGTCGGCTACCAGCCCACCCTGGCCAACGAGATGGGCGAGCTGCAGGAGCGGATCACCTCGACCAAGAAGGGCGCCATCACCTCGGTGCAAGCGATCTACGTGCCGGCCGACGACCTGACCGACCCCGCGCCCGCGACGACCTTTGCGCACCTCGACGCCACCACCGTGCTCTCCCGCGGGCTCACCGAGATCGGCATCTATCCGGCGGTGGACCCGCTCGACTCCACCAGCCGCATCCTCGACGCGAACGTGGTGGGAGAGCGGCAATACAAGGTGGCGCGCCGCGTGCAGGCGGTCCTGCAGCGCTACAAGGAGCTGCAGGACATCATCGCCATCCTGGGCATGGACGAGCTGTCGGACGAGGACAAGCTCACCGTGGCGCGGGCCCGCAAGATCCAGCGGTTCCTCTCCCAGCCCTTCGCGGTGGCCGAGGCCTTCACCGGCATCAAGGGCGAGTACGTGAAGCTGGAGGACACCATCCGCAGCTTCGAGGAGCTCCTGGAAGGCAAGCACGACAATCTCCCCGAGCAGGCCTTCTACATGGTCGGCTCCATCGAGGGCGCCGTGGCGAAGGCCAAGACGATGGCGGCGTGAACGAGCCATGCTGCTGACCCTCGAGATCGTCACTCCGGAGCAGCGCGCGCTGACCGTCCAGTGCGACGAGGTGCGGCTGACCGGCGTGGAGGGCGGCTTCGGAGTCCGCCCCGGGCACACTCCGCTGGTCGCGACGCTGGCTCCGGGGGAGCTGGCCTACGATGCCGCCGGCTCGACGCACCGCTACGTCGCCGGCGAGGGATTCGCGGAGATCTCCGACGACCGCGTCCGGGTGCTGGTGGAAGAAGTGTTGCGAGCGGACCAGATCGACGCGCAGCGCACCGCCCGCGAGCTGGCCGACGCGCGCAAGAAGCTGGAGATCATGGGGCCGGGCGACCCCGACTATGACAAGGTGCGCGCCACGGTGGAGCGCGTCGCCGCCCGGGCGCTGGTCGCCACCCGGGGCAGGTAGCATGGCCGCGGACAAGCGGACTCCCGAAGAGCTGGAGCTGCAGGCGCCCGACCGCCTCGACGCGGCCGGCCTGGTGCAGCTGGACCCCGATCACCCCGGGTTCCGCGATCCCGTCTACCGGGCGCGGCGCGACGCCATCGCCCGGATCGCGTTCGAGTACAGGGACGGCGACCCGGTCCCGCGCGTCGACTACACCGAGGAGGAAGAGGAGGTCTGGCGCACGGTCTGGCGGAACCTCGCTCCGCTGCACGACCGCTATGCCTGCGGCGCGTACCAGGGATGTTCCCGGCTGCTGAAGCTCGACCGCACGCGGGTGCCGCAGCTCGCGGACGTGAACGTCTCTCTCGGCCGCGCCACCGGGTTCCGCATGAGGCCGGTCGCGGGGCTGGTCAGCGATCGCAACTTCCTCGGGCACCTGGGACGAAGCGTCTTTCTCGCCACTCAGTATACGCGGCATCCCTCCCGGCCCCTATACACCCCCGAGCCGGACGTGGTGCACGAGCTGGTGGGGCACGCGGCGACCTTCTGCGATCCAGCCTTCGCGCGGTTGAACCGCGCCTTCGGCCAGGCGGCGGTGCTCGCCACCGCCGAGCAGCTCGGCCGCATCGCGCGCGTCTACTGGTACACGCTGGAGTTCGGCCTCTGCGAGGAAGAAGGCGCCGTGAAGGCCTACGGAGCGGGCCTGCTCTCCTCGTTCGGCGAGCTGGGCCGCTTCGAGCAGCACGCACAGCTGCGGCCGCTGGATCTGGAGCTGGTGGCGGCGACTCCCTACGACCCGACCGACTACCAGAAGGTGCTGTACGTCTCTCCCGATCTGGGTCGCACCGCGGAGCTCGTCTCGGCGTGGCTCGAGCGAGCTGCAAAGGTCAGCTGAGCCCGAGTCCCGAAAGAGCTGGCACGTTCCGGCGGATCTCCTCCGTCAGCTCGGAAGAAACGATTCCGGCAGGCTGGGCCCGTGCGCGCTCGACCCGCAGGACGCCCCGAGGCGTGGCGATCAGGTCGACGCGGAAGTCGTGCGCCGCCTCGGGCACCGCGCGCACGATCTGCAGCGGGTGCACGGTGGTGGCGACGACCGTCCGCTCGTCGATGCAGCCGGCCGCGCGGCACAGGGCGTACTCGAGGTCGGAGTAGCCGCCTCCTTTGCCGAGGCGCGCGCCGCGGCGGGTGACCGCGACCGACCCCGCGACCACCAGGTCGACGTGCGGAAGCTCCTCCGGCGCGACCGGGCGCCCGAAGCGGGCCGCGCCGCCGATCGAAGCAGCTGCCCGGACGTCGGGCAGGCGCTGGGGGTCCAGCTCCCAGAAGCACCGCGCGTCGCGGAGCCGCGGGACCGCCATGTAGACGAGCTTTCCTTCGCGCAGCGCGCGCAGCCGCACGTACCTCTGCGGCGCATCGGGATTGCACTTGAGAGCGCGCGCGGCCCGCCACTCCCCGGTCGCTGCGAGGCGGTCCGCTGCAGCCGAGGCGCCGACGAAATTCGGTATGCGTCCTCGCGCTCCGGGGAACGCGGCCACTCCTCGCTCCTCGAGCAGGTCCCAGATCCGTTCGCGGATGCGCTGCTTGTCGTCGCGCGAGCCGGCCATCGTCATGCGGGCTCCACCCCGTCGTCCGCCAGCTCGTCGTAGTCGCCGAATGCCTCGCGGAGGAGCGCCGCGACCGCCGCGTCGGGCAGCTCCTCGTCCCGAGGAGCGCGGGGCAGCTCCACGGAGAGCGCCGCCCGGGCACAGAGCTCCTCCAGCAAGAAGACCGCTCCCGAGCGGAGCCTTCCGCGGTCGCGGCCCAGGTCCAGCCGGGCGCCGCATCCGGGGCAGGTCCGCTCGAGGTCGAGCAAGGCGGCGGCGCCGAAGGAAGCCAGGTGGGGCGCAAAGGTCTTGCCGCAGGCGCCGCAAACGAGATCGACGGGCGGCAGCGGCAGGAGAAGAAAGCGCGGGGAGTCGACCACGTACAATGTGTAGTCGCGATACCCGGGATCGGGTTCCTCCTCCTGATAGGGATCTCGACGCCCCTCCTCCGGAAACACGACCTGCGAGACCGCCGTCGCCGCGCCGCCTCCGGCGAGGAGGGCTCCCGCGCTGGCGGCGGCGGGGAGGTCGTTCTGATCCGGCTCGCCTGCCGCCGGCAAGGACAAGCGATCGAGCTGCGCCTCGGACGAGCCGTCGAGTACGCCGAGGTCCAAGAGCCCGCGCCACAGCCGCGCCGCTTGCGGTAGGAGCACCGCCCGGCCGACGTCGTCGGGCAAAAGCCAGCGGCGATGGCAGAGCTCCAGCTGCGCGGGAGTGCGGATCGGGTCGACGCGCTCGCGGTGGAGGGGCATGCCCGTGATGTGCCCGCCGAGCCGCCGCGGTGCAAGCCCACTTGCGCCCCAAGCGCGTGGCGGCGGGGACCGCCCCGGAGCATACTGCGCCCTGACGGAGGAAGGGATGGCCGAACGCGAGGGCAGCGAGAAGAAGACGCACCGGCGCCGGCGGCGCGCGGTCCGCAGGGCGCCGCGCCAGGCTGGCGGGGCCGCGCCTGAGCCCGCCAAGCAGCCGGCCGGCAACGGCGAGTGGGCGGAGATCGCGGACCGCGCCGCCCGGAAGATTTCGGACTTCGCCGACAAGGCGCGCCCGGCCGCGGAGAAGGCCGGAGAGACGGCCAAGAAGGTGGCGGTCGATCTGTCCGAAGGGCTGGAGGGGGCCCTGGCGAAGATCAGCGCCCAAGCGCGCGATTTGATGGCCAAGGGCCAGCACACGCGGGTGCGCGTCAAGTTCCGCGGCAAGCAGATCGCCGAGATCCCCATCGCGGTGGTGGCGGCTGCGGAAGTGGCCAGCTTCTGGTGGTTCGGCCCGCTCCGCGTGGTGCTCGGACACGTGGTGGGGCGGGCGGTGCTCGACGTCGAGTTCGTCTCCAACGCCGATCACCACGTGGCCGAAGGCCGGCGCTGGCTGCAGGAAGGCGAGATGGAGAAGGCGCTGGCCGAGTTCGACAAAGCCCTCTCGATCGACCGCCGCCACGCCGGGGCCAACCTCGGGCGCGGCATCGCCCTGAAACTCCGAGGCGACAAGGCGTCCGCCCGGGAGGCGTTCCGCGAGGCGGAGCATTGCGACCCGCGCAGCGAGGCCGGCCGCGAAGCCAGGCGCCATCTAGATAATTTGTAGGGACTAGAAGCGAATGACGAGCTTGCCGCCGGCCGTGCAGAGCACGACCAGGTTCATGGCCAGAAGCATCAAGTCGTAGTGCCAGCCGTATCCCTTCTCGCCCCAGAAACCGGTCTTCCAGGTGAAGACCTTCTTCTGGATGGCTCCCAGCCCCACCAGGATGAGGCCGGCCGCGCCGATCTGGACGAGGATCCCCGTGACCAGGGCCACGCTCGCCAGCACCTCCGCGGCGCCCAGCGCGGCGGTGAAGGCAGGGCTCATCTCGATGCTCTTCGCCCTGCCCGCGGGGTCCTTCAGGTGGAGGTAACCGCTGCCCCCGAACACGATGGCCGAAACCAGCCGCAGGAGCAGCAACGCGAGGTCCTGGAAGCGCAGCAGGTCCGGGAAGGTGACGCTCACCGCGGCAGAGGATCCTCCTGCGGATCGCGCCTGTAAAGGGCAGGCGATTCCAATGGCAAAGACCCCGCCGGCACGATAGAAAACGAGGTCTCCCAACCCCTCAAGACACCGCCCATCCACATGGTCCAATCGCATGGCTGAAGCAACCGCTCCCTCGCTCGTCCCCGTCGCCATCGAAGACGAGATGCGGCAGGCGTATCTCGACTACTCGATGTCGGTCATCGTCGGGCGCGCGCTGCCCGACGTGCGCGACGGCTTGAAGCCCGTCCACCGCCGCATCCTCTACGCGATGTTCGAGCAGGGGATGCTGCACAACCGGCGCTACTCGAAGTGCGCCGGCACGGTGGGCGAGGTGCTGAAGCGGTACCACCCGCACGGCGACGCAGCGGTCTACGACGCTCTGGTGCGCCTGGCGCAGGAATGGAACCTGCGCGAGCCGTTGATCGATGGCCAGGGCAACTTCGGATCCATCGACGGCGATAGCGCCGCCGCCTACCGGTACACGGAAGCCCGCCTCACCAAGCTGGCCGAGGCGATGCTCGCGGACATCGACAAGGACACGGTCGACTTCGTCCCCAACTTCGACGACACCACGACCGAGCCGAGCGTCCTGCCCACCCGCTTCCCCAACCTCCTCGTCAACGGGTCTGCGGGCATCGCGGTGGGGATGGCGACCAACATCCCGCCGCACAACCTGGCGGAGACGATCGAGAGCTGCATCCATCTCATCGAGCACCCCGAGGCGCGGCTGCAGGACCTGCTCGACCCCAAGCTGGGCGGGACGCTGCCGGGTGGCATCCAGGGACCGGACTTCCCCACCGGCGGCATCCTGATGGGAGTCGCGCAGATCCGCGCCCTGTACGAGACCGGCCGCGGCATCCTGCGCATGCGCGCCAAGGTGGAGGTGGAGACCGACAAGAAGACCGGCCGGGACACCATCGTGGTGACCGAGGTGCCGTACCAGGTCAACAAGGCGCGCGCGATCCAGAGCATCGCCGAGCTGGTGAAGGACAAGAAGCTGGAGGGCATCAGCGACCTGCGCGACGAATCGAGCCGGGAGGGCATCCGGGCGGTGGTGGAGACCAAGCGCGACGCCGTCACCGGTGTCGTGCTGAACAACCTGTACCAGCACAGCGCGCTCTTCCAGGACACCTTCGGGGCCACCATGCTGGCCATCGATCGGGGACAGCCGCGCACGCTGGGCCTCAAGGCCCTGCTCGAGCGGTTCATCGCCCACCGGCGCGACGTGGTCACCCGGCGCACGCGCCACGACCTGCGCAAGGCGCGCGAGCGCGAGCACGTCCTGCTCGGCTACAAGATCGCGCTCGACCACATCGACGAGATCATCGTGGTGATCAAGGCGAGCGCCAACCGGGAGGTAGCCTCGGCGCAGCTGCAGGGCCTCTACGGGCTGTCCGAGATCCAGGCCAAGGCGATCCTCGAGATGCAGCTGCAGCGCCTGACCGGCTTGGAGAAGCAGAAGATCCTCGACGAGCTGGGCGAGTTGCAGAAGCTCATCACCCACCTGACCGCCATCCTGGGCAGCGAGGAGCTGCTTCTCGGGGTGATCAAGGACGAGCTGCGCGAGGTGAAGCGCGACTTCGCCGACGCGCGGCGGACCGAGATCGTGGGCGAGGCCAGCGATCTGTCCGACGAGGACCTGATCGCCGACGAGGACATGGTGGTGACAGTCAGCCACGCGGGGTACGTCAAACGCAACCCCGTGTCGCTCTATCGGGCGCAGAAGCGCGGCGGCAAGGGCAAGACCGGCGCGAGCGCCGCCGAGGACGACTTCATCGAGCAGATCTTCGTGGCCTCGACGCACGCCTATCTGCTCCTCTTCACCAACAAGGGGCGCGTGTTCTGGCTCAAGGTCCACGAGCTGCCGCAGGCGGGGCGAGCGGCGCGAGGCAAGGCGATCGTCAACCTGGTGCCGCTGGGGCCCGAGGAGAAGGTGGCCGCGCTCTTGCCGGTGAAGGAGCTGCCCAAGAAGGCGGCCGCCGAGGGCGACGAGCCGGAGGGCGAGGAGACCGCCGAGATTCCGGCGACGGGCGCCGGCGAGGCCGAGCGGACCACCGGCCCGCAGGACGAGGCGCGCGCCGCGGCCGAACAGGCGATCGCGATCAGCAAGGGCCCCTACATCGTGTTCGTCACCCGCAACGGGCTGATCAAGCGCACCGCGCTGTCCGCCTTCTCGCGGCCCCGGCCGAGCGGCCTCAAGGCCCTGTCGATCGAGGAGAACGACTCGCTGGTCAGCGTGATGCACGCCCGGGGGACCGAGGACGTGGTGATCGGCACCGCCGACGGCATGGCCATCCGGTTCGAGCAGAAGGAAGTGCGCTCGATGGGCCGCACGGCGTACGGCGTGAAGGGAATCACGCTGGAGGCCGGCGATCACGTGGTGGGAGCGGAGCTGGTGCATTCCGCCTCGACGCTGCTCACCGTGACCGAGAACGGATACGGCAAGCGCACCGCCATCGACGAGTACCGGCGCACGCACCGCGGCGGCAAGGGCATCATCGACATCAAGACCAGCGAGCGGAACGGCAAGGTGGTGGCGATGCTGCAGGTCACCGACGCCGACGAGGTGATGATCATCACCAACAAGGGGATCATCATCCGCACCCGCGTGGCCGAGGTTTCGCTGATCGGCCGCAACACCCAGGGCGTGCGGCTCATCGATCTGCGCCAGGAGGGCGAGAAGGTGGTGGGCGCCACCCGCGCTCCGGAAGAGCGCGAGGCCGACGCCGCCGCGGAAGTCGCCGCCGAGCAGGCGGCCTCGGGACACGAGGACGACGACGGCGGCAGCCCGCCCAGCGGTTCCGAGGAGACCTGAGCGAGCCTCGCCAGCGACCGGGAGTTTTTCGCGGCGTCGCACCTCGCACCACCAGCACGTCCATGTGGGCGAAGGCGCACCTTTCATTCGTTGCGGTGCTCTGCGGAAACTGGTAGCGATTCTCTTGATGCCGCGAGGATCGATCGCGTTGGGAATCAGCGCTGGACTGCTGCTTTGCGCGTGCGGCAGGAGCCCCGCCGCAAAGCTGGAGCAGGCCCGCGACCTCGCGCTGGCAGGGCACCACAACGCCGCGTTGATCGAAGCGCGGGCGGTCCTCTTCCAACTCGGCGAAGATCGCGGAGACGGCGCCGACGACGTGCGGCGCGGTGCCCTCAAGCTCGCCGGAGATCTCTGCGCCCTGCACCTGGACAAGCCGCGGTGCGCCGCTCAGGAGTACCGGGAGCTGGTGAAGCGGTATCCCACCGCGCCGGAGTCCTTCGAGGCGCGCGAGCGGCTCGGCGACCTCGACCTGCGGCTCGGAGACCTGCGGGGAGCGGTCGAGGCCTGGCGCGACCAGGTCGCCGCCGCGCCGGACCGCCCCGGGGCCGACACCGCGCAGCTGAAGATCGCGCGGGTGCAGAGCGATCGGGCCGACTATCCCGAGGCGCGGGCGGCCGCCGCGGAGTTGCAGAAGCGGTGGCCGGACTCGAAGCTCGCTCCCGCGGCCGCGCTCCTGGCCGCCTCGACGTTCCACCTCTCCGGAAGGCACGCGGACGCCGTGGCCGCCTATCGCGGCGTGATGCAGCAGTACCCGGGCACCCGGGAAGAAGCCGAAGCCCGTTTCGAGATGGGCAATTGCCTGGTGGAGATGGGCGACGACGCCCACGCCGTGCAGGCGTTCACCCAGGCCCTCCGCACCCACGACTCGCCCGACGTGGTCCAGTTCGCGCTGGAGCGGGCGCAGCGCCGCCTCGACATGGCCAAGCCCGTCGATTCGCGGAACCTCTCCGCCGTCTTCGACCGCGGCCTCGCCCGAAACGGCCAGCGCACGTCGACGCACTGACCCGAAGACTCTCCTAAAGCGTTTCACGCAGAGATCGCGGAGGAGCGACTGCGAGGTCGCGGAGGATCCTTTTGATCATTTGATCTCCTCCGCGCCCTCCCTTTCCTCTGCGCTCTCTGCGTGAAACGCTTTAGGCTCTACCGCGGCGAAGCGCCGAAACGTGTTACTCCTTCGCGGGCATGAAGACTGCGAAGTCGCAGAAGGAGTTCGCCCGGGCGAAAGGGTTGTTTCCGGGTGGGGTGAACAGCCCGGTGCGCGCCTTCCGGGCGGTGGGGGGTGAGCCTCTCTTCATCGCGCGTGGCGAGGGCGCCCACCTCGTGGACGTGGACGGCAACCACCTGGTCGACTACGTGCTGAGCTGGGGTCCCTTGCTCGCCGGGCACGCGCACCCGGAGATCGTCCGGGCAGTGGCGGACGCCGCAGCGCACGGGACCAGCTTCGGCGCGCCCACCCCGCGTGAGTCGGACCTGGCGGAGAAAGTGCGCGCGCTGGTGCCGTCGATGAAGCGGATGCGCTTCGTCTCCTCCGGGACCGAGGCGACCTCCGCCGCGCTCCGGGTGGCGCGCGGGTCCACCGGCCGCGAGCGGGTGGTGAAGTTCGAGGGCTGCTACCACGGCGCGTTGGACAGCCTGCTGGTGCGGGCCGGCAGCGGAGTGGAGACGCTGGGGCTCCCCGACTCGCCCGGGGTGCCGGCCGCGCTGGCGAAGCTCACCACGGTGTTGCCGTTCAACGACGTGGAGGCGGTGCGCGGGTTCTTCCGTTCGCCGCAGGGGCGCGAGACGGCCTGCGCCATCGTGGAGCCGGTGGTCGGCAACCTGGGCGTGATCCTGCCCAAGGCGGGTTTCTTGGAGACGCTCCGCGAGGAGACGCGCGCCGCCGGCGTGCTGCTCGTCTTCGACGAGGTGTTGACGGGCTTCCGGGTGGCGCGCGGCGGGGCGCAGGAGCGCTACGGAATCGAGCCGGATCTCACTTGCTTGGGGAAGGTGATCGGCGGCGGCTTGCCGGTGGGCGCCTACGGAGGGCGGGAAGACGTCCTGTCGCAGGTGGCGCCCGAGGGACCCATCTACCAGGCGGGGACGCTCTCGGGGAACCCGGTGGCGATGGCGGCGGGCTGCGCGATGCTCGATCTGGTCCGCCAGCGCGGCTTCATCGAGGAGATCGAGAAGCGCACCGAGGAGCTGTGCGGCCGCCTGCGCGAGGCCTGCGCGGCGGCGAAGGTGCCCGCGCAGGTCAACCAGGTCGGCTCGATGTGGACGATCTTCTTCGCTTCCTCCGAGGTCTTCGACTACCCGAGCGCGAAGCGGTCGGACCTGAAGCGGTTCGCCGCCGTCCACCGCGTGCTGCTCGAGCGCGGGATCTACCTGCCGCCCAGCCAGTTCGAGGCGGCCTTCCTCTCCAGCGCCCACAGCGCGGAGGACGTCGATCAGACGGCGACGGCGCTGCGCGAGGCGCTCCGCGCCGCCTGAGATAGCGCTCGCGCAGCGGTCTGCTCATGCGTGGCCTCCTGACAGCGCAAGGTAGATCGCGCGAGGCGAGCGGGCGCGCCTCGAATCAGGGACCAGCGGGCCGGCGGCGCCTGCCCGAGCCGGCTGCCCACCAGATGATGGCCAGCACGATGATGGCGACGATGATCCACCACACCCACGCGCCGCCGCCGCTCGCCGCCGCGTCGCCCGCGCGGCCCGCCGGGCCAGCCCCGGTGCCGGCCGGAGCATTTCCCGGAGAGCCCGGCGAACCCTGGCCGGCCAGCGCCAGCGCCGGCGCCCAGAGGAGCATCGAGAGGAAGGAAAGGATGGAACGCACCATGACGACCTCCTTGTGGAGGAAGTCTCGGCACGACGGCGTGCGGTGTGAATCGGAGCCGGGCGTTAGCCGGCCAGGTCGGCGAGCGTCAGCAGCAGCGCGGCGGCCCAGGTTGCGAGCAACATGGCCCTGGCGAACTTGGGGCGCACCGGTGCGACCGGCGGCGCGTCCCGCAGCAGCCGCGAGAGGCCCAGGAAGGAAACGCCGAACGAGGCGAGGAAAACCCCCACGCCGGTGCTGGAGAAGTGGGCCCGCCCGGCGAACAGGCGCGCAGGCAGGTCCAAGGTCAGGTAGGCGGCTATGGCGTAAACGAGCGGAAGCCCGAGCATCACCAGGAGATCCGCCAGGGTGCCGACCAGGTCGACCACCGCGGCGCTGGTCTTGCGGGCGATCGCGACCGCCAGGCGAACCACCTCGAGGCGGAACGTGCGCCGCTGCGCCGCGCGCGAGGAGGCGAGCAGGGACCCGGACGGCCGGAGCATGGCAGAAGGATACCATCCGGACCCAAGGAAAAATCCCGAGAGGTTCCCGTTCATTGACGGCCCGAATGGCGCCGTGCTATCAGGCCCTGCCATTTTTTCAGGGCGGCCGTCGAGTTGCCTCCGAAGCGACCTAGCGAGCAGGGAGAAGAGGACGCCGCCGCATCGTACCGGCGCGCGGGGCCGTACCTCGACGCGAGCTGGCAACTGATCGGGTCGGTGGCGCTGTGGACGGTGGTGGGCTGGTTCGCGGATTCCAAGTTGCGGACCACGCCGTGGCTCTTGGTGTCGGGCTCGGTGATCGGGATCGGCTTGGGGTTCTACCTGTTCTTCAAGACCGTACTGGCGATCGGAAGGAAGAAGTGACCGCGGCCGCAGCCCCCGCACCGACCCGCCCGGCCCTCTTGCCCTACGCGCTCGTCTCCGCGGCGCTGTGCGGCCTGGTGCTCGCGGCCGCAGCGCACGCCTCGGAGGCGCGCTCCGCTCTCTTCGGCGCCGCGGCGGCGACCGCGGCGGCGGCCTGCGCGCTACCGGCCCTGGCACTGGGCGCGTCCCGGGGGACCAACGGAGTCCTGGCCGGATTCGTGGCGGGGTTCTTCGCGCGGATGGTGGCCGTGGCGGCGGGACTGATCCTTTCCGGCCCCCGCGGAAACGCCGCCGTCGCATTCGCCGGGTACTTCTTCCTCCTCTACGCGCTCACGCAGGCGGTGGAAGTCGCCTTCGTGTGGGGCTCGTCGCGCACGCGGCGGGCCGGAGCCTGAAGCGATGCCCATCGCCCTTGCCCTCGCCGTCCTCCTCGCGCAAGCCGCTCACCCAGCCGAGCCCCCGCGGAGTGAGGTGCAAGAGCAGAAGCCCCGGCCGGTGGAAGGCGGCGAGAAGCCCCGCGCCACCCAGCACGGAGTCAGCCTCGGTAACGCGGAAGCCGGGCCTTCGGCGCGAGCCCACGGGGAGGAAGGGAAGCCGGGCGAGGCGCACGGGGAGGGAGGCGGAGTCTCCGAGGACATCTTCCAACACGTGGCCGACGAGGTGTGGGTGCCGCTCGGCTTCTGGATCGGCGCGCACTACGTCGATCTCTCGATCACCAAGCACGTCATCAACATGTGGATCGCCGCGGGGATCCTGCTGCTCGTGCTGGCGGCGGGAGTGAGGCGGCGGGCCCTGATCCCCAAGGGGGGCTACAACCTGCTCGAGACGTTCGTGATGTTCGTCCGCGACGAGATCGCGGAGAAGAACATCGGGGACCACGCAGCCCAGTACACGCCCTACCTGTGCAGCGCGTTCTTCTTCATCCTGTTCATGAACCTGACGGGGCTGCTCCCCATCCCGGCCATCGCCGGGAAGTTCCCCGGCATCTCGACGGCGACCGGCAACCTGGGCATCACCATGGTGCTGGCCCTCTTCACTTTCGTCCTCACCCAGATCGCCGGGATGCGCGCGCAGGGCGCGCTCGGTTACTGGACGCACCTGGTCCCGGAGGGCGTGCCGAAGTGGCTGTTCCCCATCATGGTCCCGGTGGAGATCCTCGGGCTCTTCACCAAGCCCTTCGCGCTCACCGTCCGCCTCTTCGCCAACATGGTGGCGGGGCACATCGTCATCTTCTTCTTGATCGCGCTGACCGTCCTCATCTCGCCGTTCATCGCGCCGGTCTCGGTCGCGTTCGCACTGGGCATCTACTTGCTGGAGATTTTCGTCGCCCTCGTTCAAGCCTACGTTTTCACTATGCTTTCCGCCGTGTTCATCGGGATGACCCAGCACGCTCACTAAAGGGTTCTCGCAGCACGCGGACTGGGCCACAGGCGGCCTCGGGCCCATACCCCGCGACAATCCGCCTCTCCCGGCCGCCCGGGCAACGAGGCATCGAAAGAAGCAGGAGGAGGTCACGTGAACCAATTCTCACTCGGGTACCTGGCTGCAGGGCTCGGCGTCGGGCTCGCGCTGCTCGGCGCCGGATACGGCATCGGCAAGGTGGGGGCCGCGGCGATGGAAGGGACCGCGCGCCAGCCGTCGGCGGGTGGAGACATCCGCACCTCGATGATCATCGCGGCGGCGCTGATCGAGGGCGTGACGCTCTTCGCCGAGGTGGTCTGCATCCTCCTGGCCGGCAAGTAGCGGACGTAGCTGAAGGGCCGGGAGCTTTCGAGTAAGCTCCCGGCCCCGTCGGAGGTCGATGCATGCTGGTCGCCGCAGGTCTCACCGACATCAACGTGGCGCTGGTCGTCTGGACCACGGTCACGTTCGCGCTCCTCATCGTCGTCCTGGGCAAGTTCGCCTGGGGGCCCATCCTCCAGATGATCGAGACGCGGGAGAAGACCATCGCCGACGCGCTCGAGTCTGCCAAGCGCGAGCGCGCCGAGGCGGAGAACGCGGCGGCGGAGATGCGCGCGACCCTGGAGAAGGCCAGGGCCGAGGCCGCCGAGATGGTGCGCAAGAACCAGCAGGAAGTAGCCGCCGCGAAGGCGGAGCTGATCGAGCACGCCCGCAAGGAGTCGGAGGAGCTGCTCAAGCAGGCCCGGGCGACCATCGAGGAGGAGCGGCGGGCGGCGGTGGCCGACTTGCGCTCGCAAGTGGTCGACCTGGCCATCGAGGCGGCAGGCAGGCTCCTCGCCACCCAGATGGACGAGAAGAGGCAGCGCCAGCTGGTCGAGGAGTACCTGGAGAAGCTGCCCAAGGAAGCCCGGGTCTAGTCGCCGCCGATAGGGCGGCGCTACGCCTTACACAGCGCGGACGTCATGGGATGCCTTGTCGGGCGGCCGCTCAGCTTTCCTTGATCTGCTCGGCCAGGTAGTTCTGCTCGCCGACCTGCCCGATCAGCTCGGCTTGGGCCTCGAGCCAATTCACGTGGTCCTCTTCGTCGACCAGCATGTGCTCGAGGACCTCGCGGCTGCCGCTGTCGCCCCTGGCGCGGCAGAGCTCGATCCCGTCGTTGATCCGCTTCACCGCCTCGTGCTCGACGGCCAGATCGAGCTTGAGCTGCTCCGGAACCGTCTGCCCGACGTTGATCTTGCCGAGCTTCTGGAGATTCGGCACGCCCTCGAGGAAGAGGATGCGCGCGACCAGCTGGTCGGCGTGCTTCATCTCCTCCAGCGATTCCTCGCGGATCTTCTTCCACAGCCGCTGGTAGCCCCAGTTCTCGCACATCCGGGCGTGGACCCAGTACTGGTTGACCGCGGTGAGCTCGGCGGTGAGGACGTCGTTGAGCAGCGCGATGACCTGCGGGTCGCCCTTCATCGTGGCCCCCCTCGGGGACGGCAGGGACGCTCTAGTGGGAGGCGGAGGCTAGCGCGGCGGCGGCGGACCGGCAATCGGGGCCGGCGCGCAGGGGGCAGGCGGCGCAAGAGCCCTCGATGCGCGCCTCGATCGCCTCCCGGCAGGCGCCGCAGTCGGTGCCCGCGCCGCAGCAGGCGCCCACCGCGTCGACGCTGCGCGCGCCGGCGCGGACGGCGGCGTCGATCTCGCATTCGGTGACTGCCCGGCAGATGCAGAGGACCAATCGTCGCCCGCTAGCTGATATTGAGACTGATTCTCAACATCAAGGACAGGATACCAGCCCGGTCCGGCGGCTGCAAGGGGTGCCCGCCAGCGGCAGGCGGGACGCGGCATGACGAACCCATGACAATCGAGGCGCACATCCTGCGCGCATGCGAGCGCTTCTGGTCCACCCGCGAACTCCGCCCACGTACTGGGGTTTCCAGCACAGCCTGCCGATCGCGGGCAAGGCCGCTTCCCTGCCTCCGCTGGGACTGCTCAGCCTGGCTCCCCTGCTGCCTCCAGGATGGGAGCTGCGGGTGGTGGACGAGAACACCGAGCCGCTGCGCGACGAGGCCCTCCGCTGGGCGGACGTCGTGCTCCTGACCGGGATGATCATCCACGCCCCGGCGATGCGGGAGATCCTGGCCCGGGCCCGGCGGCTGCGAAAGCGCACGGTGGTGGGCGGCCCGGCCGTCAACACCGACCCTGCCCTGTTCCCGGAGGCCGACCACCTGTTCCGAGGGGAGGCCGAGGGGCGCACCGACGACCTGGTGCGAGCGCTGGAGGCTCCCGGCGAGAAGGCGCCTCGCCTGCTCTCGCCGGAGAAGGAGGAGCGCCCCTCGATGGAGATCGTGCCGCGCCCGCGGTTCGACCTCATCGACCACCGGCGCTACGCGTCGATGAGCGTGCAGTACTCGCGCGGCTGCCCCTTCCAATGCGAGTTCTGCGACATCATCGAGGTGTTCGGCCGCAAGCCCCGCACCAAGACGCCCGCGCAGGTCACCGCGGAGCTGGATGCGCTGCGCGCCACGGGGTACCGCGGCAGCGTGTTCTTCGTCGACGACAACTTCATCGGGAACCGCGTGGCGGTGGCCGGGATGCTCCCGCACGTCAAGAAGTGGCAGGAGGAGCATGGCTTCCCCTTCGAGTTCTACACGGAAGCGAGCGTCGATCTCGCCACCAAGCCCGAGCTGGTCGACTCGATGGTGGGCACCGGCTTCACGTCGGTGTTCCTGGGGATCGAGTCGCCCTCGCCCGAGTCCCTCAAGGAGACGCACAAGTTCCAGAACCTGCGGCTCGACCCTGCGGAGGCGGTGCGCCTCATCACCCGCGCCGGGCTCCAGGTCTTCGCCGGGTTCATCGTGGGGTTCGACAACGACGGACCGCAGATCTTCGAGCTGCAGCGCGACTTCATCTCCTCGGTGCCGGTGCCGGTGGCCATGATCGGCGTGCTCACCGCCCTCCCAGGCACCCAGCTGACCCGGCGCCTGGAGAAGGAGGGCCGGCTGCGCATCGTCACCACCGGCGACCAGTTCGATCGGCCGAACTTCCAGACCACCATGGACGAGCCCACGCTGCTGGCCGGGTACGCCGAGCTGCTCGCGCAGCTCTACCGGGCCGACTCGTTCTACCGGCGTTGCGAGCTGCTCATCGATACGGTGGGACGCCCCAAGGCCCCGCTGCACTGGCGGCCGGGCGGGCTCAAGGTGCTGCTCCGCACCCTGTGGACCATCGGCCTGCGCTCGCCCCGGCGGCGGCAGTTCTGGCGGCTGGTCGCGCGGACCCTGCGCCGCGCACCCCATGCTTTTCCCCGGGCGATCGAGCTCGCCATCCAGGGCGAGCACCTGATCCGCTACACGCGCGAGGACGTCCTGCCGCGGCTCGGGCGCGCGCTGCAGGCGGTCCGCGCCGAAGCGGCGGCCGGCGCCTCCGCGCTAGGCACCGGTGCGGCCGCCGCTCAGCCTTTGTAGAGCGCTTCATACTGCTCGGCCGCGCGGTCCCAGGAATGGTCGCGCGCCATCGCCCGCTGCATGGCGGCGCGCCAGGCGGGCCCGTCGGACCACAATGCGAGCGCGCGATCGACGGCTGCGAGCAGCCCGTCGAGGTCCTCGTTGTCGAAGCGGAAGCCCCATCCGTCCGGTCCTTCCCGGATGGAGTCGTTGAGCCCGCCGACCGCGTGCACCACCGGCAGCGTTCCGTAGCGCAGCGAGTAGAGCTGGTTGAGCCCGCAGGGCTCGAACCGGCTGGGCATCAGGAAGACGTCGGCGCCTCCCTCGATGCGGTGGGCAAGGGAATCGTCGAACCGGATCTGCACCGAGATGCGGTTCGGCTGGCGCTCGGCCAGGGCGCGGAACTCCTGCTCCAGCACCGAGTCGCCCATCCCGAGGAGGACGAACTGCACGTTGCGCTCCACCATCCGCGGCAGCGCCTGCGCCAGGAGGTCATATCCCTTCTGGTGCGCGAGCCGCCCGATCGCGGCGGTGAGGAGGGCGCTCTCGTCGAGGTCGAGGCCCAGCTCGCGCTGCAGGGCCGCCTTGTCGGCCGCCTTTCCGGAGAGGTCCTTTGCCGAGTACTTCTGGGGGAGCGCCGGATCCACCTCGGGGCTCCAGCGAGAGTAATCGACCCCGTTCATGATGCCGGAGAGGTCCTGCTGCCGGTGCCGCAGGAGGCCCTCCAAGCCGGCGCCCGTCTCCGGGCTCTGGACGATCTCGCGGGCGTAGGTCGGGCTCACGGTGGTCAGCTTGTCGGCGAACACCAGCCCCGCCTTCATCAGATTCAGCTGGCCGTAGAACTCGAGGGCGTCGGGGTGGAACAGATCGCCGGGCAGGGCGAGGTCGCTCATCGCCTCGCGTGGGAAAACGCCCTGGTAGGCGAGGTTGTGGATGGTGAACACGCTGCGCGCCTTGAAAGGCGCCGGCCGGCCCGCCCAGCCCCGCTTCAGGATGAGCGGCGCCAGCGCGGCCTGCCAGTCGTGGGCGTGCACGCAGTCGGGCAGGAAGTTGATCTGCTTGGCCGCCTCCAGGGCACCGGCGCAGAGCAGCGCGAACCGCTTGTGGTTGTCGCGGTAGTCCTTGCCCGACTCGCCGTACAGCTCTCTGCGGTCGTACCAGGGGTTCTGCAGGAGGATGTACCGCAGCCGTTCCGCCGGCGCGGCCACGTGCACCGAAGCGGACGCGTTCAGGTGGGGGAACTGGACCTCGACCCGCCGCCCGGTGTCGCGGATGTTCGCCGCAGAAGCGTCGATCGCGCCGTAGCGGGGCAGGACCACCAGGACGTCGTGCCCGCGCGCCGCCAGGGCCCGCGGCAGCGCGCCGATCACGTCCCCCAGCCCGCCCGTCTTGATGAAGGGCGCCGCCTCGGACGCGACGAACAGGATCTTCACTCTACGCCTCCGTCTGGCGAAGGAAGGCGGCGGCCTCCTCCGGCGGGGTGGGATTGATGAAGATGCCGCTGCCCAACTCGAATCCCGCCGCCAGCGCGAGGACCGGCCTCACTTCCAGGTGCCAGTGATACCAGTCGGCGGCCGGTTCGCGCAGCGGCAGCGTGTGGAGATGGAAATTGCAGGCCGGCTTGTCCAGCGCAAGGTCGAGCTTGCGCAAACACAAGCGCAGCGCGTCCGCCAGGCCCCTGACCTCGTGCGCGGTGCTCTGCTCGAAGATCGAGCGGTGCTCGCGCGGCAGCACGAGCAGCTCGAAAGGACCGCGCGAAGCCCAAGGTGCGAGTGCCAGGAAGCCGTCGGTTTCCAGCACCACGCGCGAGCGCTCCCTGGCTTCCTGGGCGACGACGTCGCAGAAGATGCAGCGCTCCTTCTCCTGGAAATGCTTGCGCGCTCCCGAGAGCTCCTGCTCCAGCTCCGGAGGCACCAACGGGAGCGCCACCAGTTGCGAATGCGGGTGGCTGAGCGAGGCGCCCGAGGCGACTCCGGTGTTCCTGCACAAGATGGCGCTGCGCAGTCGCAGGTCGCGCGACAGGTCGAGCATCCGCTCCTGCGCCGCCCGCAGCACCTGTTCCACTTGCTCGGGGCTCTGCTGCGGCAGCGCGCGGGTGTGCTCGGGCGTCTCGATGAGCACCTCGTGCGCTCCCACGCCGCCCATCCGGTCGTAGATCCCCACGCCGGCGCGCACCATCCGCTCCTCGGTGCGCAGCGCCGGGAACCGGTTCGGCACCACTCGCAGCGTCCAGCCCGGACCGTTCGGGGAGCCGCCCTCGCGGCGGGCCAGCACCTCCGGCGGAGTCATGGCTTCGTGCCCGGGGCAGAAGGGGCAGGTGGCGGGATCGTCCCGGTCGCGCGGCAGGCGCAAGAACGCGTTCGGCCGGTCGGCCCGCTCCGGCGCGATGATCACCCAGCGCCCCACCACGGGATCCCTGCGCATCTCCGGCATGGCGCTTGGAACCATAGCAGACGGGCTGCGCCCTAGACGCGCCAGTTCGCCAGCTCGAACTGGCGGTCGGGGACGGTCAGCGCGACCTCGCCGTAGCGGGGAAGCCGATCCACTTCTACCTCGTCGCGCAGGATCCGCAGGGTCAGCGCGATACGCTCCCCCGGCTTCAGGCCCAGGGCGTCGCGCGAGAGCGCCGCCTCCACCAGGACGCCGGTGTGTCCCGAGCCGCAGGTCTTTCCTTGCTCGTCGGTCACAGGGGTCTGCGCCCCGCCAGGAACCAGGCGCATGTGCAGCGTCTTCTCACCCGCCGCGCCAGGCCTGGACAAAAGGACGCGCAGTTCGCCGGTGAGATCCGCGCCTTTCGCCGGATCGAGGCGAAGGTAGAGGTTCGTCTTGGAAAACCCGAACCAGACCTGGGTGAAGGCGCCCTGGCCGCGGAACATCGCGCCGCCGCTGGTGGTGCCCGGCCGGTAGTAACCGGCGCCGGCCCACTCGTAATAGCCCTTCGCATACCCGTCGATCGCGGGCTCGATGAGGCGCGAGGGCTGGACGACGACGGCGGCCGCCTGGGTCGCGTCCTTGTGGGAGGCGATGATCGGGCGCCCGAGCCGCTCCGGCGGGGGCAAGCCGAGCGCGCGCCAGGCGTGCGCCACCCGGCGGCGAAAGAGCGCGTCGAATTCGGGCGCGCTCTCGGTGGTGAAGTCGTCGCCGTACCACCAGAACCAGTCGCTGCCCTCGGCCACCAGCAGGTGCCCGCGCGCCGCCTCGAGCTGCTCCTTGGCCAGCTCGCCCTTCTCCTCCGCCTCGGCCAGCACCGCGCGGGCTTCTCCGAGCAGCGTCCAGGCCGCGTTGTCCTCCGGGTGGCCGATCCAGATGCGGAAGTTGGAATCGATCCAGCTCCCCGAGTGGAGACGGGCGATCCGGGCCCGCGCCGGGTGCTCGCGCAGCTCGTCCCGGGGCAGCACGGTGCGCACCGCGCCCCCCGCAAGTCCCCGGTAGAGCGCCTCGAGGAACCCCTCCCCGGAGCCGGGATAGTGTTCCCAGGGGTTCTCTCCGTCGAGCGCGAGCGTGACCAGCGCCTCCGGCTCCGTGTCGGCGATGCGGGAGATCAGGTCCTGCGCCGCTTCGCGGGGGTCGCTCTTCGCATACCGGAATCCGATCCGGTCGGACAGCTCGCGGTCGCGGAAGAGCACGGTCACGGCGTGGTCGGCGCCCGCCAGGTACGGGTGGTAGTGGGCGGGGTAGCCGTCGGGCAGCGCGGTCCCCAGCTCCAGCTCGCTGCGCTCCAGGACGCCCTCGTCCGTCGCGCACCAACGCACGCCGCTGGCCGCGAGCAGATCGATCGCCTCGGGCGACACCGACCCTTCCGAGGGCCACATCCCGTGCGGAGTCTGTCCGAAGGCGGCCCGCGCCCGCTCCAGCCCGCGCACCACCTGCTCGCGCGCGTCCTGCGGGTAGGAGAAGCGCGGTGGGAGCGACGCCGCCGGCATCGCCCGCCGGGCCGAATCGCTGTCGATGACCAGCGGAAGGATGGGATGGTAGAAAGGCGAGCAGGTGATCTCCACCTGCCCGCGCTCGGCCAGCGCGCGCCAGCGCGGCAGGATGCAGGAGGCGATCCGCCTCTGGATGTCGAGCGCTGCGACCTTTTCCTCCTCGGTGTAGCCGCGCTCCTTGGCGATCAGCTCGGCGACGCGGGGCTCCTCGCGCCGGGCGGCGAACCCCATCCAAGCCAGCACGAAGTGGACCTGCAGGTCGCGGATCTCCTGCGCGCTGAACGCCGCCTGCCGCTCGAGCGCGTCGATCTGCCGCAAATCGGTGCCCCGCTTGTCGAGCAGCTCGGAGTAGCGCGGAACCGGGCGGACCCAGATGTTCCAATCGGCCGAGAACCCCTCGCGCAGGACGTGGGCGCGCTCCTCCGGCGTGAGCGACTCGGCGGGCTTGCGGGCCAGCTGCTCGTCCGCGTCCTGGGTCCCGCCCACGTAGGCGTCGAGCTGCACCAGCAGCGATGGCGCCCAGTTGGCCACCACCTTCACCTCCGGGTGCCGCTCCAGGGCGGCCGCCATGTCCGTGTAGGCCCGCGAGGAGTGCTGCCGGACCCAGGGCAGGATGGGCTGCCCGGTCTGCGGGTCTCGGTACTCGGGTTGGTGCAGGTGCCAGAGGAAGACGGCGCGGACGGCCATTTCACCTCGTCAGTCGGAAAGCCGCATTCCCTTCGGCACCACCACGATGCCCTGGGGGCTCACGAAGAAGCGCTTGCGATCCTCCTCCGGATCGTAGCCGATCCGCAGGCCCTGCGGGATGTCCACGTTCTTGTCGATGATCGCGCGCCGGATCCGCGCATGCCGGCCGACGTTGACTCCCTCGAAGAGGATGCTCTCGTCCACGTCGGCGAAGGAGTTCACCCGCACCAGGGGGGAGAGGACCGACCGGTTCACCCGGCCACCGGAGAGGATGCACCCTTCGGAGATCAGCGAGTCGGTGGCGGTGCCGACCCGTTTCTCCGCCACGTTGGCGAAGACGAACTTGGCGGGCGCTCCGGTGGCGTTGGGGGCGGTGAAGATCGGCCACAGCTCGTTGTAGAGGGAGAAGTCGGGGTCCACGTCGCACAGCCCGATGTTGGCCTCGTAGTAGGTATCCAGGTCGCCCACGTCGCGCCAGTACCCGATCTCCCTGGGACCCTGCCCGGGCACCTGGTTCTGGGCGAAGTCGTACACCGAGACGCGCGATTTCTTGAACATCTCGCTGATGATGGATTTCCCGAAGTCGTGGGCGGAATCCTTGCCTGCGTCGCGCACGATCTCGCGCACCAGGGCTTCGGTGGTGAACAGGTAGTTGCCCATCGAGGCCAGGACCTTGGTGGGATCGCCCAGCATCGCCGTAGGGTTCTTCGGCTTCTCCTGGAAGTCGACCATCCGGCCCGAGTCGTCGGCGGTGATTACGCCGAGCGACGACGCCTCCTCGATCGGCACCGGGATGGCAGCGACCGTGCAGTCGGCCTTCTGCCGGACGTGGAGGTCGAGCATCTGCCGCACGTCCATCCGGTAGATGTGGTCGGCGCCGAACACGAAGACGTAGTCGGGCTCCTCGTCCGTGACCAGGTTCAAGTTCTGGTAGATGGCGTCGGCGGATCCCCGGTACCACTCGGGCCCGGTCCGCTGCTGGGCGGGCACCGCCTCGACGAACTGGCCCATCATCGAGCTCAAGCGCCAGCCGCGCGAGATGTGGGTGTTCAGGGAGTCGGACTTGTACTGCGTGAGCACCTTCATCCGCAGGACGCCGGAGTTGGCGAAGTTGGAGAGCACGAAATCGATGATCCGGTAGCGGCCCCCGAACGGCACCGCGGGCTTGGCGCGTTCGTGGGTGAGCGGAGCCAGCCTGCGGCCTTCGCCGCCTGCCAGGATCATGGCCAGGGTCTTGGCGGACATACTTTCGACGCTAGACCCGGGCGCGGTCCGCCGCAACGCCGCGGTGGCCAGATGGGCGCGCCTCGGCGCTTTCCGTTCACCCGCGAGCGGTCCGGGCCGCGGCGCGGCCGGGGAGGGCCGCCGCGCGCTGCCCTTCCTGCGGCAGCTCGGGCCCCTTGGCGAACCGCTCGATCACTTCGCCGATCTCCTGCTGCGCCCGGCGGACGAGCTGCGCCCGGTCGTGGAAGGTGAGGAAGGCGCTCTTGAACCCCGCGACCAGGACGTTGCGCACGTCGTTCAAGTTCAGGTTGAACTGGCGGGCGAGGACGCTCATCTCCTTGGTGACGGTGGTGTTGGTGATGAGCCGGTTGTCGGTGTTCACCGTCACCCGGATGCCGAAGTCCAGGTAGAACTTGAACGGGTGCGAAGCCATGTCCGCGACGGCGCCCGTCTGGACGTTGGACGAAGGGCAGCACTCGATGGGGATGCGGTGGTCGTTCACGTAGTTGAGCAGGTCGCCGTCCTCGCGCAGCCGTACCCCGTGGCCGATGCGGTGCGCCCCGCAGTAGTGCAGGGCCTGGGCGATCGAGGGCGGTCCGTACGCTTCTCCGGCGTGCACCGTGCAGTTCACGTTGTTGTTCAGGATCAGCTGGAAGGCTTCCTGGTGGTCCTTGGCGGGGTTGCCGTGCTCGGCGCCGGCCAGGTCGAAACCGAGCACTCCCTTGTTCTTGTAGGCCACCGACAGCTCGGCGAGGCGGAGCGAAGTCTCGGGGCTCATGTTGCGGATGCCGCAGACCAGGACTCCGGCGATGATGCCGGTCTCGCGCTCCGCCTTCCGCAAGCCTTCGAGCACCGCTTCCACCACCACCGTGGGCTTGAGCCCTTTCTGGAGGTGCAGGACGGGCGAGTAGCGCACTTCGAGGAGCCGCACGTTCTCGGCGGCCGCGTCGATCGCCAGCTCGTAGGCAGTGCGGAACAGGGCGGCCTCGGTCTGCAGGACGCTCAAGGTGATCTCGAATCCCTTGAGGTACTCCTCCAGGCTGCCGTGGCGCTGGCCGATCTTCATCGCCCGGGCCAGGCTGTCCTCGCTGTCCGCCGGCAGCCTGACTTTCTGCTCGTCGGCCAGCTCCAGCATGGTCCGCAGGCGCAGCGACCCGTCGAGATGGCAGTGCAGGTCGGTCTTGGGAAGCGCATGAAGCAGCGCGTCGGTGACCGGCACGTCGGGCGTCATGGATGGGATCTAGCCGATCCACAGGGCCAGATCACGAATACTCGCCGGCCATGTGGTAGCGTGTGCGCATGACCGCGATCGGCGTGCTCCTGGTGCGCTGGCTGATCCATGCCGTCGTGGTGATGGGCGCGGTCGCGCTGGTCTCGCCCAAGAATCCGCGCAACACGCTGCCGCGTGCCCTCTTCGTCACGCTCATCGTCGCCCTGGCGGTGACGCCGTTCGCCTTCTTCTGGTTCCTCATCGTGCCCGGAATCATCGCGCTGATCTGCTGGATCCTGGTGTTCGTCATCGCGTACGACATCGGCATCGGCCAGGCGATCGCGGTGGGAATCGTGCAGGCGGCGATCGGCTTTTTGGTCGATTTGTTCCTCATCCATGGCCGGCTGGGCTAGAGCTCTGCCGCCGCTGCGGACGTAGGGTCGCTTGGGCGTTGCGCTTTTTCGGAGCGCTTGCGCCGGGGCCATAGTGCCGGTAGCTTGCCCGCTCGATTTTCGGCAAAGCCGCGAGGGGAAAAAGGGCCGATGCTCACTTTGACCTTGAATACGGCGCGAGAAGTCCAACTTCTCCGCAGCGTACTGCAGAGCCGCATCGACCAGCTCGACAAGGAGGCGGACGGCAAGTCCGCCGGCGCGGCCGCGCTCCACCGCCGGCAGGCGCAAGAGCTGCGCGAGATGCTCGCGCGCGTACCGCTCGACGCGGCCCCGAGATCCGACGCGAATTGACCCGGTTCAAGCTTTTTCCACGAAGCGCGCCAGCACTTTCTTGAGACCGACTCCGGGCGGGAAGCGGACCGTCAGCTTGAGGTTCGGCCCCTGGCCGTCGGTATCCTCGACCGTCCCGACTCCGAAGCTGGGATGGCGGACCCGTGAGCCCGGTCCCAGTCCCTCGGTCCCGGGCGCGGCCTGCCTGGGCGGCGGCCGCGAGAGCGGATCGGCGCGCGATTCCCGCGCGCGGTTGCGCGCCGGCATGGGCGCTCCCGGCCCGCGCTGGCCGAAGGGGCGCCCCCCTTCGGCCCAACGCGGTCGCTGGTCGAACTCGTAGTCGTAGCCCGCGTCGCCCTCGCGCCTTCCTCCCCATCCTCGCTCCCACCTTCCTCCGAGCTGCGGGCGTGGCTCGGCCGCGGTCAGGGCCGCAAGGCCGGTGACCAGCTCCTCCGGGACCTCGCGGACGAACCGCGAAGGCGGGTTGAACCGCAGCTCGCCGAACAGCGACCGGCACCGTGCCAGCGTCAGGGTCAGCTTCTTGCGCGCGCGCGTCATCCCGACGTAGCAGAGCCGCCTCTCTTCGGCCATCTCGTCCGGGTCTTCCTCCCCCGTCCCCGTGGCGCCCTGCCCGAGCGACCGCGCGTGCGGGAACACCCGCTCCTCGAGCCCGGTCAACCACACTGCATCGAACTCGAGCCCCTTGGCCGCGTGCAACGTCATCAACGAGACCCGTTCCCCTCCCTCCGCCGCATCCGCATCCCCCACCAACGCCAGCTGCTCCAAGAACCCCAACAGCGGCGTATCCGCCGTCCCCTCCTCCAACTCCGGCGACGCCGCCGCCAACGCCGCCGCCACATCCGGCCTGTCCCCCATCTCGTCTTCCGAGGCCAGACTCCCCAGCGCCCCCGGCGCGAGACCCCGACCGGTCGCATTCGCCGTCCGTGTCGCAGTCGCTGTCGCTCTCGCTGTCGCAGTCGCTGTCGGTGTCGCAGTCGGTGTCGCTGTCGCCCCCGCCCACAGCGCATCGAACTCCCTCGCTGCCCCGACCAGCTCGTACAAGTTCTCCAGCCTGTCCTCCCCCTCCTCCCCTTCCAGCCTCATCCTGTCCTCGTACCCCGTCTCCCTCATCACCAGCTCGATCGCCTCCGCCGCCCCCGATGCCCCCCTGACCGCCTCCCCCATGCGCTGGAGCAGCCCGCGGAAGGGCAGCAGCTTCGTCCGGGCCGACGCCGCGAGCTCCGGGTCCCGCTCCATCGACTCGATCGCCTCCCACAGCGAGAGGCCGGTCCGGCTGGCCGACTCGCGCAGCCGCTCGATGGTCGTGTCCCCGATCCCCCTCGGCGGCGTGTTCACGATGCGGAGCAGGTCCACGTCGGAGCGGGGGTTGACGCACAACCGCAGGTAGGCCGCGACGTCCTTGATCTCCGCGCGGTCGTAGAAGGAGCGTCCTCGCACCACCCGGTACGGCACCCGCCTCGCCCGCAGCCCGTCCTCCAGGGCGCGCGACTGCGCGTTGGCCCGGTAGAAGACGCCCATCTCCCCGTAGGAGGTCCCCCGGGCGTTCTCGGCGTAGAGCTCCTGCGCGATCCGCTGCGCCTCGTCGCGCTCGTCCTCCGCGAGCACCACGCGCAGCTTTTCCCCTTCCCCCGCGGCGGTCCAGAGCTTCTTCTCCGCCCGGCGCGGGTTCTTCTCGATCACCGCGTGCGCGGCCGAGAGGATCCGGCCAGTCGAGCGGTAGTTCTGCTCCAGCTTGATGATCTTCGTGCCGGGGAAGTGGCGCGGGAAATCGAGGATGTTGTCCACTTCGGCGCCGCGCCAGCGGTAGATCGACTGGTCGTCGTCGCCCACCACGCACAGGTTGCCGTGCTCCTCGGCGAGCAGGCGGAGGAGCTGGTACTGCGCCGGGTTCGTGTCCTGGAACTCGTCCACCAGGATGTGGCGGAAGCGGGAGGCGTACCGCCCGGCGATCTCCGGGTCCTTGCGGAACAGCTCGATCACCCGCACGATCAAGTCGCCGAAGTCGACCGCGCTGGCGGCTTGCAAGGCGCGCTGGTAGCGCTCGTAGACCCTCTGGGAGGTCCGCGCGGGCACGTCGTAATCGGCCGGCTTCACCTCGCCGGGCAGAAGGCCGGCGTTCTTCCAGCGATCGATGCGCGCGAGGTGCTGGCGGGCGGTGCCCGTGTCCACGCCCAGCTCCTGGCACGACCGCTTCACCTGCGCGAGCTGGTCGGCCTCGTCGTAGATGGCGAAAGCGCGGCTGAGCCCGAGCGACTCCGCTTCGCGCCGCAAGATCCGCGCGCCGGCCGCGTGGAAGGTCGCCACCCAGAGCCGCTCCGCGTCCGGACCGACCAGCTTCGCCACCCGGTTCTTCAGCTCGCCCGCCGCCTTGTTGGTGAAGGTGACCGCGAGGATCTCCGCCGGGCGGGCCTTCCGCTCGCGCAACAGGTACGCGACGCGGTGGGTGAGCACGCGGGTCTTCCCGCTGCCGGCGCCCGCCAGGATGAGGAGCGGCCCCTGCTCGTGCCGGACGGCTTGCAGCTGCTGCGGGTTGAGCACCTTGGCGAGAGCGTCCACGGGGAGCGTGTAACACTAGTCGCCGCCGATGGGGGCGGCGCTACGCTTTTCAGAGCGCCGCCGGTGCTAAGTTGCGCCGCCGTGGAGACCTCTCCCGCACCCGTTCGCCTGGTTCCGCTCGGCGGCCTGGGCGAGGTGGGGATGAACTGCCTGTCGGTCGAGACCTCCGAGTCGCGCCTGGTGATCGACTGCGGCGTCTTGTTCCCCGGCGGTGAGGCCGCGCTGGGCGTCGAGATCATCACGCCCGACTTCGCGCACCTGCGCACGCCGGGTCCTCCGGTCGCGGCCGTGCTCCTCACTCATGCGCACGAAGATCACGTCGGCGCCCTGCCGTACCTGCTCCGCGAGCACCCGGAGGCGTCCGTCTGCGGCACCCGCTACACGCTGGGGGTGGTGAAGGAGAAGCTCGCCGAGCACGGCATTTCCCCCCGCTTCCTCGAGCTGTCGCCGCGCTCGTCCAGCCGGATCGGGGGCCTCACGGTCGAGCCGCTTCAGGTGACCCACTCCATCCCCGACGCGGTGGGCTACGCGCTGCGCACGCCCGCCGGCGTGGTGGTGCACACCGGCGATTTCAAGGTCGACTGGTCGCCTCCAGACGGCCGGCTTCTCGACGTGCGCCGCTTCGCCGAGCTGGGGGACGACGGAGTCGCGTGCCTGCTCAGCGACTCGACCAACGCCGAGCGCCCCGGCAGCAGCGTCTCCGAGAGCGAGGTCGGGGAGTCGATGGTGCGCATCTTCGGCGGGCCCTACGCTCGGGGCCGCATCGTAGTGGCGATGTTCGGCTCCAACATCCACCGCGTGCAGAGCGTGGTGCGCGCAGCGGTCCAGCACGGCCGCAAGGTGTGCCTGTTGGGCCGCTCGATGCAGCAGAACGTCCGCCTGGCGCTGGACATGGGTTACCTGCGCTGTCCCCCGGACCTGTTCGTCGATCCGGAGGCGGCCGATCATTTCGCGCCGCGCGAGCTGGCCGTGGCCTGCACCGGCGCGCAGGGGGAGCCCCACAGCGCGCTCAGCCGGATCGCGCTGGGCGAGCACCCCGCCGTGAAGCTGGAGAAGGGCGACCTGGTGATCCTGTCCTCGCGCAGCATCCCCGGCAACGAGCGGGACGTCGCCAACCTGGTCGACCACCTCGTCCGGCGGGGCTGCAGGGTGCTGTCGACCCTGGGCGAGTCGGTCGAGCTGATCCACACCACCGGCCACGCCTGCCAGGGCGAGCAGCGCATGATGATCGACCTCGTGCGCCCGCGCTCCTTCGTGCCCGTCCACGGCGAGTTCCGCATGTTGGTCGCTCACGCGCGCACCGCCGAGGCGGCGGGGGTGGATCCGCGGGGTTGCCTGGTCGCGGAGGACGGCGACGTCATCGAGCTGCGCTCCGAGGGTCCGGCCTCGGTGGTTCCCAGCTCCGCCGCGGCAGGCCGCATCTACCTGGACTCCCGCGGCGCGTTCGCGGACGTGGGCGAGGTGGTGCTCCGCGACCGCAAGCTCCTCGCCGACAGCGGCATGCTGGTCTGCTTGTGCGTCCTGGACCGCAAGTCGGGGGCCCTGCTCCGCGAGCCGGAGCTGTCGGGCCGCGGGGTGGCCGGGCTGGACGAGGCGCGGGTGGAGCAGGCGCGCGCCGCCGCCCTGGCCGCGCTGCAGGAGCTGCTGCCGGCGCAGCGCACCGACCGCGCCTGGGTCGAGGAGACGTTGCGCCGCGCGGTGCGTTCGGTGTTCAAGAAGGGATTCGAGAAGCGCCCCATGGTGCTGCCCGTCGTCCTGGAGATGTGAGGAGGAGCCATGCCGTCCTTCGACATCGTGAACAAAGTGAACGAGCAGGAGGTGGACAACGCCCTCCAGCAAGCGCGCAAGGAGATCGAGCAGCGCTACGACTTCAAGGGCACCGATACGCACTTGGAGAAGAAGGACAGGGAGAAGGGCCTGCAGATCCGCAGCTCGACCGAGCAGCGCCTGGAGGCGGCGCGCGAGGTCCTGGTGCAGAAACTGGCCAAGCGGGGCGTCAGCCTGCGCGGGGTCAAGTACGGGCCCGTCGAGCAGAGCGGCAAGACCGTGCAGCAGCTGCTCACCTTCGTCCAGGGAATCGAGGCCGAGAAGGCCAAGGCGATCGTGAAGATGATCAAGGATTCCAAGCTCAAGGTGCAGGGCGCCATCCAGGGCGACAGCGTGCGCGTCTCCGGCAAGTCGCGCGACGACCTGCAGCAGGTCATGCAGATGGTCCGCGGCAAGCAGGACGAGCTGGGCATCGACACTGAATTCGAGAATTTTCGGGACTGACGGCCCTGTCGGCAGGCGGTCCGCGCGGGCTATCCTGCGGGCATGTACGCGGCCCGATCGCCCGATTGGATCCGCGATGCCGTCGCGCGCACGGCCGACGAGATCCGCGCCTTCGTCGCAACCGGCGCGGCGTTCCTCCTCGCGCCCGGGGCGTTCGCGCGGGATTGGGCCGAAGGGCGAAGCTCCGCGCCGAATCCGTTTGCGATCCTCGCCACCGGCGCCGGAACGCTGGCCGCTGCCCGGCTGCTGATCGAGGCGATGGTCCGGCGGGGCGGGGGCGACGCAAGCCTGCTCGCGAGTGTCCGCGATGCCGTGGCGCCCTTCGTCCACTACGCCTGGCCGCGTACCTCGCCTTCCGCGGCGTCTTCCTGCTCGCCCTTCGGGCGTTGCACGGCGTCCGGCTGTGGCAGGCCGCGCTGGGCCTCTTGCTCGCCGTCGCCTGCGCGGCCTTGCTCTTCGGAGTCTGGAACGCCGACGTGCCCTTCGGCACGCGGCTGATCCTCGAGATCCGTCCGTTCCACCTGCGCTTCTGGGTCGATTGAGCCCGGGACTGGACCGCGCCCTGCGAACGGTTATAGAAGCACCCCCTTCCGAAGGAACCGTTCGTGCAGAAGACGGCCCTGCCCGCCAATCCGACGCTCTACCTCCTCTCGCTCGGCTGCCCGAAGAACAGGGTGGACAGCGAGGTCATGCTCGGCACGCTTCTCGAGCAGGGGTACGAGCTGGTCCAGGATCCCGCAGCTGCCGAGGTGGTGCTGATCAACTCCTGCGCCTTCATCGGCGAGGCCAAGCAGGAATCGATCGACGCGATCCTGGAGCATGCCCGCTACAAGGAGACCGGGCGGTGCAAGGCGCTGGTGGTGGCCGGCTGCCTCACCCAACGCTACGCGGACGTCCTGCAGCAGGAGATGCCGGAGGTCGATTACTTCGTCGGCACCTCGGCCTACCCGCGCATCGCGGAGATCGTCCGCGGCGAGCGCGACCGGGCCGTGATCCCCGACCCGGACTACATCGCCGACGCGCGCACGCCTCGCCGGAACTCGATGCCGCGCTGGACGGCGTACGTGAAGATCAGCGAGGGCTGCGACAACCAGTGCACTTTCTGCATCATCCCCACCTTGCGCGGCGCGCAGCGCAGCCGTCCCGTGGCGGACATCGTCGAGGAGGCGCACCGCCTGGTCCAGCAGGGCGCGGTCGAGCTGAACCTGGTCGCGCAGGACCTGACCGCGTACGGCCACGACCTCCCCGGAAGGCCCAAGCTGCATGAGCTCCTGCAAGCCCTCCGCGAGGTGCCCGCCCGCTGGATCCGGCTGCACTACGCCTACCCGCGCGACTTCCCCGACGAGCTGATCGACGCCCTCGCTTCCCAGCCCAACCTGGCGCGCTACCTCGACATGCCCCTGCAGCACATCGCCGACCCGGTGCTGCGGCGGATGAAACGGGGCCGCGACTCGGCCTGGGTGCGCGGGCTCGTGCGGAAGCTGCGCGACCGGGTGCCCGGGCTCACGTTCCGCACCAGCTTCATCGTCGGGTTCCCAGGGGAGACCGAAGCGCAGTTCCAGGAGCTGTGCGAGTTCGTCGAGGAGATGCGCTTCGAACGCGTCGGGGTGTTCCAGTACTCCCGCGAGGAGGGGACCGCCTCCCACGACCTGGACGGCCAGCTCCCTGCCCGCTCCAAGGCGGCGCGCCAGAAGAAGCTCCTCGGAATCCAGCGGAAAATCAGCAAGATGCATCAGCAGGCCCTGGTGGGGCGCACGCTGGAGGTGCTGATCGAGGGCGTGAGCGAGGAGACCGATCTGCTCCTCGAGGGGCGCTGGATGGGGCAGGCACCCGAGATCGACGGCAAGGTGTACGTGAACCGAGGCCAGGCCGCCCCGGGACAGGTGGTCCCGGTCCTCGTCGAGCAGGCTGGCGACTACGACCTGGTAGGCGGAATCGCGGGGGCGGACGGCCCCGCCGCGGCGCTGGACGCGCCTCGCGCGCAGCTCCTGGGGACCTCTCTGCCCATGGAAGCGGCGGCCGCCCGCATGCCGCGCCCTCGCTTTCCGATCTTGTCGCACTGACCCGTTGAATTGAGAGCAACGAGATCGATCGCTCTGCACGGTGAGGACAAATCGACGGCGGGTCTCCGTGGCTTTTCAGGGGAAGAGTCAGGCGCAGCCGTGGGCGTGGAGCTCGACTCGCGCGCCCAGCGGTGCTTCTTCGAATGCCGCGCGGTTGTGCGAGCAGGACGAGACGTGACGCAGCGCGTCCCGTCCCAGGGCGGGACGCGGCGCGTCAACGGACCGCCGACGCGGGGCTCTCCTGAGGTAGAAAAGAGACGGATGCCGAGGGGACTGGACAAAGCGCTGTTCCTGGCGAGGCTCGATCCGCTGCTCACCGCGGCGGGGATGTCGCGCGTCTACCCCGAGGCGTCGGAACCGGCGGCGCACGCCGCCAGCCTCGCGCTGGCGGGGCTGCCTCACTACGAGGACCTGTGGGCGGGCGACCTGGGCGAGGTGGTCGCGCTGATCGCCGTCGCGTCGGGCGCACGGCTGACGGGAGCGGATCTGGTGAAGCGGGCGGAGATGCTCGCCGAGCGGGTCGCCGCGATGAAGGATCGAGTCAACGGCCCGGTGCAAGCGCTGCAGCTGGTGGTCTACGAGCGCGCCGTTCCCATCCAGGAGCGCGACTTCGTGCTGGAGCAGGCGCGCAAGGCGGGGCTCTTCCCCCTGGCGCGTGCGCGGGTCGCGACCTGGGTGTTCGCGCTCGGGGAGCTTGCGCTCTACTCGAATCGGTTTCCGGGTTGGCCCGCCCGGCTCGGCGCAACCGAGCTGCGCAAGCTGCTCATGTCCCCGGCCGCCTGAGGCGGCAGCCTACGCCACGTCTTCTTCTTGTCCGGGCTCGTCCGTCCCGAACATCTCCTTTACCTTTTCGAAGAACGACTTCGACTGCGGGTTGGCATCCTCCCCGGAGATGGCTGCGAACTGCTCGAGCATCTCGCGCTGCTTGCGGGTGAGCTTCTCCGGCACTTCGACGGTGATGCGGACGTGCTGATCGCCGCGGTGATAGCCGTTCAGGCTGGGGATCCCCTTGCCCTTCAGCCGGAACACCTTCCCGCTCTGGGTCCCGGCCGGGATCTTCATCTTCACCTTTCCGTCCAGCGTCGGGACGTCGATCTGCGCCCCCAGCGCGGCCTGGGTGAAGCTGATCGGGACCTCGCAGATCACCTCGGTGTCCTCGCGGATGAAGATCGGGTGCTCCTGCACGTGGACGACCACGTAGAGGTCGCCCGGCGGACCGCCCCTCTCTCCGGGCTCGCCCTCGCCGGTCAGCTTGAGCCGGGTGCCGGTGTCGACGCCGGCGGGCACCTTCACGCTGAGGACGCTCTCGTTCTCCACCTTGCCGGCGCCCTTGCACGAGGGGCAGGGGTCGGTGACCACCTTGCCGGTCCCCTGGCAGTGGCCGCAGGGCCGGGCGATCTGGAAGAAGCCCTGGGTGAGCCGCAGCTCGCCCGTTCCATGGCAGGTGGGGCACTGCCGGGGAGAGGTGCCCGCTCTCGCTCCCGTGCCGCGGCAGGAATCGCAGCTCTTGTGCCGCGGGATCTTCACCTTCGCCTCGGTGCCGAAGGCGGCCTCGGTGAAGCTGACCTCCAGGTTGTAGCGGAGGTCGGACCCGCGGCTGCGCGCGGCGCGCCCGCGCCGCCCGCCGCCGCCGAAGATGTCCCCGAAGATCCCCTCGAAGATGTCGTTGATGTTCGCGCCGCCGAATCCCTGGTCGAAGGGGCTGGGGCCGAACCCGCCGGGGGCCTGGTGGCCGAATCGATCGTAGCGGGCGCGCTTCTCCGGGTCGGAGAGCACCTCGTAGGCCTCGGAGATCTCCTTGAATCGTTCCTCGGACTTCTTGTCGCCGGAATTCGTGTCGGGATGGAATTGCAGGGCGAGCTTGCGGAACGAGCTCTTCAGCACTTGCGCGGAGCAGGTCCGTTCGACACCGAGCACTTCGTAGTAGTCGCGCTTGGGATGAGGCTGCACGAAGGTTCGACCTCGAAGCTAGGAACGAGCGACCTGCCGGCCGCCCGGCGGGCAGACCGACAGGCCAAACGTAAAGCAGCAAAGCGTGGTGTCAACTTGGCTTGAACGCCCGGGCCCGGGTCAAGTCTTTCCGGTGCCGCCCGCCGCCTTCTTGTCCTTCGGCTCCGTCGAATAGAGCGCGTCGGCGATCCGGTAGGCGGAGCCTTCCAGCCGCTGCACCGCGGCGCGGATCTTCGCCACGTCGTCCGTTTGCGAGACGGTCTTGAGCGCCTCGAGGTCGCCGCGGATCTCCGCCATGTCCTTGGCCGGGAGCAGCGTCGAGTACTCCTCCAGCGCCTTCTCGGTGGTGTAGATGAGCCCGTCCGCGTTGTTCTTGATGTCGGCGAGCTCCTTCTTCTTCTTGTCGGAGGATTTGTTCGACTCCGCCTCCGCGATCATCCGCTGGATCTCCTGCTCGGTCAGCCCGCTGGACGCGACGATCCGGATCGACTGCTGCTTGCCGGTGCCCAGGTCCTTGGCCGAGACGTGCACGATGCCGTTCGCGTCGATGTCGAAGGCCACCTCGATCTGCGGCACGCCGCGGGGCGCGGGCGGGATGCCGACCAGCTCGAAGCGGGCCAGCGTCTTGTTGTCGGCGGCCATGTCGCGCTCGCCCTGCAGGACGTGCACGTTGACGATCGGCTGGTTGTCCACCGCGGTCGAGAACACCTGGCCCTTGCGGCAGGGAATGGTGGTGTTCTTCTCGATGATGCGGGTGTTCACGCCACCCGAGGTCTCCACGCCCAGCGAGAGCGGAGTGACGTCGAGCAAGAGGACGTCCTTCACCTCGCCCTTGAGCACGCCGCCCTGGATGGCCGCTCCGACCGCGACCACCTCGTCGGGGTTCACGCCCTTGTGCGGCTCCTTGCCGAAGAACTGCTGCACGACCTTCTGCACCAGCGGCATGCGGGTCATGCCGCCCACCAGGATCACCCGGTCGATGTCGCGCGTCTGGACGCCCGCATCCTTGAGAGCGAGCTTGCACGGCTCGACCGTCCTCTGCACCAGCTCGTTGACTAGCCCCTCGAGCTTGTCGCGGGTCATGGTTTCCGTCAGGTGCTTGGGCCCGGAGGCGTCCGCCGCGACGAAGGGCAGGTTCACGTCGGTCTCGGTGGCGGAGCTCAGCTCGTGCTTGGCCCGCTCCGCGGCCTCCTTGAGCCGCTGCAGCGCCATGCGATCGCGGCGCAGGTCGATCTTGTGGGCCTTCTGGAAGTTCCCGGCCAGGTAGTCGACGATGCGCTGGTCGAAGTCCTCGCCGCCCAGGAAGGTGTCGCCGTTGGTCGCCTTGACCTCGAACACGCCCGCGGTCAGCTCGAGGACCGAGATGTCGAAGGTTCCGCCGCCCAGGTCGTAGACGGCGATCTTCTCCGCTCCCGAGGTGCGCAGCGCCGAGCCGGTTTTAGACCCTCCACCGGCGGCGGCCTTGTCGAGGCCGTAGGCGAGTGCGGCCGCGGTGGGCTCGTTGATGATGCGGAGCACGTTCAAGCCGGCGATGCGGCCCGCGTCCTTGGTGGCCTGGCGCTGGCCGTCGTTGAAGTAGGCCGGGACGGTGATCACCGCCTCGCTGACCGACTCGCCCAGGTAGTCCTCCGCCGTCTGCTTCATCTTGGCGAGGATCATCGCGGAGATCTCCGCGGGGCTGTACCGCTTGCCGCGCAGCTCCACCCAGGCGTCGCCGTTCTCGCTGGCGATGATGCGGAAGGCGGAGACGGCGATGCTCTTGCGTACTTCGTCCGAGTCGAACTTCCGGCCGATGAGCCGCTTTACCGCGAAGACGGTAGCCTCGGGGTTGGTGACGGCCTGGCGCTTGGCGATCTGCCCCACCAGCCGCTCGCCGGCCTCGGTGAAGCCCACCATCGACGGAGTGGTGCGGCTGCCCTCGGAGTTCGGGATGACGACCGGCTCGCCGCCTTCCATCACGGCGACGCACGAGTTCGTGGTCCCGAGGTCGATCCCGATCACCTTGCCCATGTGGCGCACCGCCCTTGATTGCGGAACGCTAGATTGGACCGGAACCGGGCTAGCTGGTCAACAAAGGGAAACGTAGGCGAAACACCTACTTGGCGTCCGCGGGTGGGGGGCCGCCGCCAGGCCCGGGCTGCCCGGGCGATCCGCCCGATCTGGGCCGAGCGACCACCACCGCGGCGGGCCGCACCAGCCGTTCGTTCAGCTTGTACCCGCGCGACATCTCCGACACGACCGTGCCCGGCGGCGCGTCCGACTCCTGCTGCATGAGCGCCTCGTGCAGCGTCGGGTCGAAAGGCTGGCCGAGCGCCGAGAACCCGGTCACGCCGTGCTTGGAGAGCGTGTTCTCGAGCAGCTTCTGCACCAGCTTCACCCCTTCGATCACCTGGCGCAGGTCGTGCTCCTCGGCGTGGTCCAAGGCCCGCTCGAGGTTGTCCGCCACCGGCAGGAAGTCCTTGAGCAGCCGTTCGATGCCGAACTTCTGCGCGTCCTCCCGCTCCTTGGCGGCGCGCTTCTTGAAATTGTCGAACTCCGCGGCGATCCGCAGCAGGCGCTCGTGGGTGTCCTTGAGCCGCTCCTGGGTCTCGCGCGCGCGGCTCATCGACTCCTCCAGCATGGCCGAGAGCTGCGTCGCCTTGCGCTCCAACTCCTCGCGGGTGAGGGGCGGCTGCTCCGCTTGCGCCGCGGCCTCGGGAGGCTTGGCCGGCTGCGTATCCTGCGGAGCGTCCGGCGGTGCGCCGTCGCCGTTGTGGTGCTCGGACAAGGCGGTGTCCTCCTATCCTTCGGGGGGGCCCAACGCCAGCCCGATGGCCCGAGCAGTGAACTCGACCAGCGGGATGACGCGCGAGTAGTCCATCCGGGTGGGGCCGATCACTCCCAGCGCCCCGACGATCTCGCCCGCCCGGCGGTAGGGAGCGGCGACGATGGACAGCTCGGGCTCCGAGATGCCGCTCTCCTTGCCGATGAAGATGGTCAGCTCCTGCGCGGCCAGGGTGCGATCCAGCACCTGCAGCAGGCGCTCCTTCTCCTCCAGGGCGCGGAACAGCGCGCGCATCTTGGAGAGGTCCTGGGCCAGCGCGGGCTCCTCCAGGAAGCTCGCCTGCCCTTCGAGGTGGAGCGCGGGTTGCTCCAGCTGGACGGCGGCGGCGCCGAGCAGCAGGGCCCGCTCGCGCAGGCGCGACAGCTCGGTGCGGTGGGCGTCGCGCTCGACGGCGATCCGCGCCCGCGCCTCCTCGAGCGTCAGCTCGCCCAGAAGCGAGTCGAGGTAGTTCGCGGCGCCGACCAGCTCCGACTCGGTCGGCGGCGGCAGAGGCATGGCGAGCAGCCGGTTCTGCACCCGCCCCGAGGCCGAGACGAGCACGGCCAGGATGCGCCCCTCGCGCAGCTTGAGGAACTCGATCCGCCGCAGCCGCTCACCCTGCGGCCTGGGGGACGCGACCACCCCGGCGTGGCGCGTCAGGCGGTGGAGGATGCGCGATGCCTCGGCCATCAGGCCGTCCACTTGCGACGCGGCGTCCTGGGCGCTCCGCTCGATCAGCTCGCGCTCGGCGGGCAGGGGAGGCGTGAGGTGGAGGAGGACGTCGACGTAATACCGGTACCCGCTGGCGGTGGGCACGCGGCCGGCGCTGGTGTGCGGCTTCTCCAGGAAGCCGAGCGCCTCCAGATCGGCCATGACCGCCCGCACCGTGGCGGACGAGCAGTCGACCTCGGGCCTTGCCGCGATGGCATGGCTGCCGACCGGCTCGCCGCCGCGGATGTGATCCCGCACGATCGACGAGAGGATCCGCCGGGCGCGCTCGTCGAGGGCGTCCGTAGCGCCCGGCACACCCGGGGCGCCGATCTGGCGCGTTGTCCCACCTGCCATGTAGCAGTTTGTTCTAGCGCACATTTGCCGTTGCCGCTCGCCGGGATAGAGTGGGCGGCGAATGGCGACCCCCGCCGCACATGAGCACCCGCTGCCCGAAGGCCAGGAGCCAGGGCGGCCGGCGCAGGAGACGCCCCGCCTCACCCCGCCCGCCATCGAGCCCCTCCGGGCGGTCCCTCCACGCACCCTGCCGGCACCCGTCGCACTGCCCCCCCGCCGCAGCCAGCCTCCCCTGCCCCGCGGCCCGCGCCGGGTGGGCCTGTTCCAGAAGATCCTGCTGGGCGATCTGACGCTCTGGTGCGTCCTCTCCGGAGTGCTCACCTACGAGGTGTTCCGCCAGCACCTGGCGCCGGAGCACGCGCTGTTCGGGGCGCTGGTCGGGCTGGGCGTCGCGCTCGCAGTCGCCGTCGGGCTCAAGCAGGTGGCCAACCGGGTGGTGCAGTTGAACCGCGGCGCGCTGGAGATCAGCCGGGGCGACCTTTCGAAACCGCTGGCGACCGAGCGCACGGACTGGTTGGGCCGCGACGAAGTGGACGAGCTGACCACCGCGATCTCCAACATGCAGGCGAACCTCCGGGAGCTGGTGGGTCACATCCAGCGCACCAGCCGTTCGGTCGCCGACAGCGCCGACGAGATGCAGGAGTCGTCCGCCAACGTGAGCGCGCAGGCGGAGAACATCGATCGCAGCATGGCGAAGATCAACCAGGGCGCCGAGCACCAGCTCCAACTGGTGGAGAAGGCCAGCTCGCTGATCGCCCGCATCGCCGAGTCGATCGGCTCCAGCGCCAAGACCGCCGGCGCCGCCGCGGAGACCGCCACCGCCACCTCCACCGCCGCCCAGGCCGGCGGAGCCGCCGCGCAGCTGGCGGCCGAGAAGATCAAGAAGGTGTTCGCCGAGATCGAGGCCGCCAGCGAGACGGTGTTCGCCTTCGGCGAGAAGACCCAGGAGATCAGCAAGATCGTGGTGGCCATCACCGGGGTGGCGCAGCAGACCAACCTGCTCGCGCTGAACGCCGCCATCGAAGCGGCCCGGGCCGGCGAGTACGGCCGCGGATTCGCGGTGGTCGCCGACGAGGTGCGCAAGCTGGCGGAGAGCGCCGGGCGCAGCGCCGAGCAGATCAGCCGCTTGGCCCACGAGATCAGCCAGCGCAGCCAGCACGCCGTGGCGGCGATGAAGGAGGGCATCGACGAGCTGGGGCAGGGGCGCGAGGACCTGGCCCAGATCATCCTCTCGCTGGACGAGATCGTGAACGCCACCCAGACCGGGTCCGAGCGGGTGCAGGCCATCTCGCGGCTCGCCCGCGAGCAGCTGCAGGGCTCGGCGGAGATGGTGGGCGCGTTCCAGGAGATCCGCGGGGTGGCCGCCGGCAACGCCCGCTCGCTGGACGAAGTGCAGCGAGCGGTGCGAGAGCAGACCTCGACCACCGCCTCGATGGCCCAGGCCTCGCAGGAGTTGACCAACATCAGCGTCGAACTACAGAGCGTAGTCTCGCGCTTCAAGCTGGAGTGAACGAATCAGTGCGCGCCGTCATCTGCATCCACTCCGGTGAGCGCTACGCGCTGCCGCTCTGGGCGGTGCGCAGGGTGACGGAGGTGTCGGCCATCGCCCGGGTGCCGCGCGCTCCGCCGGCGCTCCTGGGAGTGATGAACCTGCAGGGCCGCGTCGCCTGCGTGGTGGATCTGGGGCCGCTGGTGGGCCTCAAGCCGCGCCCCGCCCGTCCGGAGGGGCGCGTGGTGATGTTGCAGCGTCCGCGGGGGGACGTCGGGCTGTACGTGTCGGAGGTGGCGGGCATCGAATCGCTCCCGAGCGATGGCGAGCCGCTGCCCGAGCCTCTCGGCGCGGCGTGTGCCACGGTGGAACTCGCGGAGGGCCCGGTGAAGGTGATCGACGCCGACGCCCTTCAACGCGCCATCGACAACCTGGTGGAGGCCTGAGACATGCCCAAGCGCGTCCTGATCGTCGACGACGCCCTGTTCATGCGGAACACGCTGCGCGACATCTTCTCGGCGGCGGGGTTCACCGTCGCGGGCGAAGCGGACGACGGCGTGCAGGCGGTCAACCTCTTCCGCGAGCTGAAGCCGGACCTGGTCACCATGGACATCGTGATGCCCTACAAGAGCGGCATCGACGCCACCCGCGAGATCGTGCAGCTCGATCCCAACGCGGTGGTGGTGATGTGCAGCGCGCTCGGCCAGGAATCGCTGGTGATGGAGGCGATCGAGGCCGGCGCCACCGATTTCATCGTGAAGCCGTTCCGGGGGGAGGACGTGCTCGCCGTGGTCAAGAAGGTGCTCGGCGAGTAGCGTGCCGGTGCCGTCCGCCTCCCACAAATACCTGACCCTCTTCGTGGCGGAGGCGTCGGAGCACCTCGCCACGCTCCAGTCGGAGCTGGTGCGGCTGGAGCAGGAGCCGCCCGCGGCGCCTTTGTGGGACGCGATCTTCCGGCGCATGCATTCGGTGAAGGGCAGCGCGGCCACCCTGGGCTTCTCCCGGATCGTGGACATCGCGCACGCCGCCGAGAACCTGATCGCGCGGCTCAAGGGCAAGGAAGGGAAGATCGAGCGGGCGGAGGTGGACCTGCTCTTCGCCGCCACCGACGCGCTGGTCAAGGAGATCGTCAAGCTCGACAAGAAGGAAGAGGACGAGAGCACCATCACGCTGGTCGATCGGTTGGCGAAGGCGGCCCAGGCGCTGCCCGATCCCGCGCTCACCGCGGCGCGCCCGGCGCCGCCCCCGCCGGTGCCGCCCGTCGCCGATCCGTCGCTGCCGCGGCTGGACGTGGCGGTCGTCCTGTCCAAGACCTGCGCGGCGCCCGGCGCGCGGGCGATGATCGTCCAGCGCAAGCTCAAGGCGATGGGGACGCTCCTGGAGTTGGAGCCCACCCCGGCCCAGCTGATGCAGCAGAAAGGCGGGGCGCGGATCACTGCGCTTCTGGCCACGCTGACGGCGACCGACGAGGTGCGCGAGGCGCTGGTCGCCCTGCCCGAAGTGGACCACGTCGAGGTCCGCATGGCTCCCGCCGCCCGGCCGCCGGAGGAGGGGCCGCCTCCTCCGCCGGTGCCGGTCGTCTCGCCCCCGCAGGCGGCGATGCGCGAAAAGACCCCGATGCCCGGCCGCAGCCTGACGCCCGCGCCGATGGAGCCCGGCGAGCTGCGGCCGGAGCCGACCGTCCGCGTCCGCGCAGAGGCGCTCGATCAGCTGCTCGACCAGGCGGCGGACGTGATGCACGGCATCGCCCGGCTGCGCGACGCCGCCAAGCGGCTCCCCGAGCCCGCGGCCGCCCGCCTGGAGGCGGAGATCGATCGCCTGCGCCGGACCGCGCGCGAGCTGCACGGGAGGGTGATGAGCGCGCGGCTGACGCCGTTCTCCTCGCTCACCGAGCGGCTGCCGCGCGCCGTCCGCGATCTGGCGCACCGCTTGAACAAGACCATCGAGCTGGACGTGCAGGGCGCGGACGTCGAGCTGGACCGCACGGTGATCGAGGCGCTGGGCGATCCGCTCTCGCACCTGGTGCGCAACGCCGCCGACCACGGCCTGGAAGACCCGGAGACCCGCAAGCGCGCCGGCAAGCCCGGCCGCGGCAAGCTCACCCTCTCCGCGCGCCGCGAACGGGACAAGGTGTTCGTGGAGGTGCAGGACGACGGGCGCGGGATGGACGCCGCGGCCCTGCGGCGCAAGGCGGTGAAGAGCGCCGCGATGACCAAGGAGGCGGCGGACGCGCTGTCGGACGACGCGGCCTACGAGCTGGCCTTCCTCCCGGGTGTATCGACCCGCGACGACGCCACCGAAGTGTCGGGGCGCGGCGTGGGACTCGACGCCGTGCAGCGCAAGGTGGAGTCGCTGGGGGGCAAGGTGTCGATCCGCAGCACCCCCGGGAAAGGCACCACCTTCGTGCTCGAGCTGCCCCTCTCGCTGAGCATGGCGAACCTGCTCCTGGTGCAGGTGGGCGGCGAGATCTACGGCGTCCCGCTGCACCGCGTGCTGCTCACCACCGACTACGATCTGTCGGCCCGCGGAGGCGAAGGCTTCGAGGCGCGCTCGCTGGTGGTGATGGGCGAGCTGGTCCGCGCCTACGGCCTCGCCAAGCTGTTCGGGCTGCCTTCGCTGGCACCGCCCGGACCGCGTCCCTTCGTGGTGATGGAGGTGGACGGCCTGAGGTTCGCGATCTCCGTCGACCGGCTGGTCGGACAGGAAGAGTCGGTGCTGAAGCCGTTGTTCCCGCCTCTGGACCGGGTCCGCGGCCTGGCGGGGATCACCGTGCTCGGCAATGGACGGCCGCTCCTGGTCCTCGACCCGCGCGGCCTCGCCGAGCTGTGCGGGATCCACGATCCGCTGAAGCCCGCTCCCGCGGCCAAGGGGGCGGCGTGAGCGAGAACGGCGTCCTCTCTCCGCTCATGCTCTCCGCCGCGCAGGTGGAGGCGCTGCGCCAGCTGGCCGGGCTCGCCTCGGCCGACGCGGCGCGCTCGTTGGGCAAGCTCCTCGGCACCTCGGTGGACGCGGACGTTCCCCGGGCGCAGGTGGCGCCGCGCGGAGCGGTCGCGCGGGTGCTCCAGCCCGACGGGCCCTCCTTCGCCGTGCATTTCACCGTCGACGGGGGCGCGCGGCTGCGCTGGCTGCTCCATTTCACCGAGCAGGGTGCCACCTTGATGGGCGGGCTTCTCCTCGGCCAACCGGTGCTCGAGCCGCTCGGTTCCAAAGTGCCGATGTACACCAGCGCGCTGGCCGAGGCGGCCAACATCGTCGTCTCCAGCTACGTCGGCGGGGTGGGAGCGGCCGTGGGAGTCACGCTGGTGCCTTCGATCCCGCATGTCGAGGTGGGCCCTCTGGACCGCGCCCTGCAGGCCTGCTTCGGCGATCTCGACTCCGCGCTGCTCCTGGTGACCGACCTGCGCCTGCCGGGCGTCCGCTCCGCCGGCCGCATCGTGGCCGCTCCCGAGGAAGACTCCCTCTCCCGCCTCCTCAAGCTCCTCGGCGCCGCCTAACACTCAAAAGCGTTTCACGCAGAGGGCGCGGAGGAAGGGGAGATCGCGGAGGAACTTTCCTTTTGAAGAGGATCCTCCGCGCCCTCCCCTGTCCTCGGCGCCCTCTGCGTGAAATGCTTTTAGTCCTTACCAAGTGTAGATCTAGCGCGTGGACCTGAATGGTTTGCAGGCGTTCCTCGAGCGGGTGAGGCGGGGCGAGCTCGCGGTGGAGGAGGCGGCCCGGAGGTTGGCGGAGCTGCCGGTGCAGAGGATTGCGGAGTTTGCGCAGCTCGATGGAGAACGCGCGGTCAGGCAGGGCGTGCCCGAAGTGATCTTCGGGGAACGAAAGTCCCCGGAGCAGATCGGGAAGCTGGTCGCGCGGCTTCGCGAATTGGGGCAGGCGGTGCTGGTCACGCGCCTCTCCCCGGAGGCGGCGCCAGCCGCGATCGCCGCGGCGCCGGAAGGCAAGTACGATTCCGTCTCCCGGACCTTCCACGCCCGGCCGCCCGGGCCCGCGCAGCAGGCGCGGGGAGTGGTGGCGGTCGTCTGCGCCGGCACGACGGACATCCCCGTGGCGGAGGAAGCGGCCGTCACCGCCGGGTTCGTCGGAGCCGCGGTCGAGCGGCTCTACGACGCCGGCGTCTCGGGCCTGCACCGGCTGCTGCGGCGCGCGCCCGATCTGCGCCAGGCCGACGCGCTGGTGGTCTGCGCGGGAATGGAAGGCGCCTTGCCTTCGGTCGTCGGCGGCCTGGTTCCGCGGCCGGTGATCGCGGTCCCCACCAGCGTGGGGTATGGGGCCTCGCTGGGCGGGCTGGCCGCCCTGCTCGCCATGCTCAACTCGTGCGCGGCGAACGTCTCCGTGGTGAACATCGACAACGGATTCGGCGCCGGCTTCCAGGCGGCGCTGATCGCCCGCGCGGCGGCCGGAGGGCGTGAACGGTGACCGTGCTCGCGCTCGAGCCGGTGGGCGGTATCGCCGGCGACATGATGCTCGGGGCGCTCTTGCACCTGGGCGCTCCCCGCTCGGCGCTCGACGCGGGGCTGGCCGCCCTCGCCGAGGCGTCCGGCGCGGTGGACCTGCGCGGCACGCGGGTCCTGGCCGAGCCGGTCCTGGTGAACGGGGTTCGCGCGCTGCACGTCGAGGTCCGCGCCCCAAAGGACGTGCGGGAGCGCGAGCCGCACCACCGTCCCTTCCGCGCCATCCGCGAGCTGATCGGCGGCGCCCGGCTGCCGGAGCGCGCGCGCGAGCTGGCGCTCTCGGCGTTCACGCGCCTCGCCGAAGCGGAAGGCCGCGTGCACGGCGTCCCGCCCGACGAGGTCGAGTTCCACGAGGTCGGGGCGGTGGACTCGATCGTCGACGTGGTGGGCAGCGCGATGCTCCTCGCCGCGCTCGCTCCGGCGCGCATCGTCTGCCTTCCGCCCCCGTCGGGCGGCGGGACCGCTCGCGCGGCGCACGGGCCGATTCCCATTCCCAGCCCGGCGGTGCTCGAAGTGCTTCGAGGGAGGGCCCTGCGGCCGAGCGGACCAGGGGAGCGCACCACTCCGACGGGCGCGGCGCTGGTGGCGGCCTGGACCGAACCCGCCGATTCGCTGCCGGAGCTGTCGGTGCAAGCGATCGGGTACGGGGCCGGCAGCCGGCGATGGGAGGACGCCCCCAACCTGCTCCGCGCGGTGCTGGGCGCGACGGTGCCCGGTCAACCCGGAGGCGGCGCTGGATGGGTGCTGGAAGCGAACCTCGACGATCTCTCTCCACAGCTGGTCGCCTCCGCTTTCGAGGCGGTGCTGCTGGCCGGCGCGGCCGACGCCTGGATCGCCCCGGTCACGATGAAGAAGGGCCGTCCGGGGCACTTGCTCGGCGCGGTCGTGCCCGAAGCGGCGCGGGCGGCGGTGGAAGAGGCGATCTTCCGCGAGACCAGCAGCCTGGGTGTGCGCGCCTACCGCATCGAGCGTAGCGTCCTCGATCGCGAAGTGGTGGAGGTCGCGACTCCCTACGGTCCCGTCCGGTTCAAGGTGGCGCGGCGAGGCGGCGTCGAAATGAACGCGGCGCCAGAGTTCGAGGATTGCCGGACCCGCGCGCGCGAGCGCGGCGTGGCGGTGAAGGAAGTGGTCGGGGCCGCCATCGCGGCCTGGCGGTCACGGGGCTAACTAGTTGATTTAAAGGATCAATTTCATGCGGCGCCGCGCGCTGCGGCCCGCCCCTCGGCCGCTCGGTCAACCGGCGGATTTCCGCTGGGCTTTTCTGCACCCAGGCGAGGTGGGCTATGCTCGCTCGCGGGGGAGCCGAAGGGCCGCTGCGTTGCAAAAGCCGCTGACAGTCGCCCTTTTGGGCCTCACGGAGGGCAACGGGCCGCTTCGCGAGGCGCTTCGCGCATCGGGCCTCCTGCTGGAAGGAGATACCGGCGCCTCGGGCATGGTGGCCGCGGTCATCGACCTCGGCGCGCGCGACCGCGACGAGCTGATCGCGCTGGCGCGGCACTGCTACGCGCCGCTGGTCGGCGTCCTGCCGGCGGATGCCGAGGCGCCGCTGGCCGACGGGCTGGACGGATTCGTCCGCGCTCCGTACGCCGCGGCCGACCTTCCCCCGCTCCTGCGGGCCCTCTCGCGGGCGCGCCGCGACCGCGACGAGATGCTGCGGCAGACACAGGATCTGGCCGCGCTGCTCGACGTGACCCGCACCTTCGCCGCCAGCGGCGACACCGATCGACTGCTGTTCGAAGTGGTGGAGAAGCTGGCCGGGCGGCTCACCGTCGAGCGCTGCTCGATGGTGATGGTCGATCCACACCGAGGCACCGGCTGGGTGGTGGCGGCGAGCGACGACGCCATGGTGCGCGAGCTGCGCATCGATCTCTCCTCGTACCCCGAGATCCGCGAAGTGCTGCAGACCCGCAAGCCGCTGGTGATCGACGACGCCCGCCGGCACCCGCTCCTCGATCCGGTGCGGGAGGCGGTGGACAAGCAGGGCATCTCGGCCGTGGCGGTGGTTCCCATGGTCTCCGAGGGCGAGGTGGTCGGCGTGCTCTTCCTGCGGGCGATGGCCCGCTCCGCTTTCGCCCCGCGCGAGATCGGCTTCCTCTCCATCGTTGCCAACGCCACCGCGGTGGCGCTGCGCAACGCGCAGCTGGTGGGACGCGTACAGACGGAGCGGTCGCAGGAAGTGGCCGCGCGCGTCGCCGCGGAGCGAGAGGTGCACCAGCTCCGCCGGTACGAGGAGTTCTTCAGCCACGTCTCCGACGGCATGGCGGTGCTCGACGAGGACGGCCGGGTGCTCAGCTTGAACCCCGCCGGCTGCGCCACGCTAGGCGTCACCATGGAGCAGTCGCGCGGCCTTCCCTGGACCGAGCTGGTGGCGCCGCAGAGCGCGGTGAACGCAGCCCTGGTCTGGCGCGAGCTGCAGCGGGGAGCGCGCGTGCTCTCCGCGGATCTGGAGATCCAGACCCGCGACGGGCGGCGGCTGGTGCTGAGCGTGTCGGCGGGGCCGCTCCGCTCCCAGCACGCGCGTGCGATCCTGAGCTTCCGCGACGTGACCGAGCCCCGAGCGATCGAGGCCGAGCTGCGCAAGACGAAGGACTTCCTCGAGCGCCTGATCGACGCGACGGTCGACGGGATCGTCGCCGCCGACCTGCGCGGCCGCATCCTGCTCTGGAACAAGGGGGCCGAGCGAGTCACCGGCTTCTCCGCCGCCGAAGTGGTGGGGAAGATGTCGGTGGCCGACGTGTACCCGCCCGGACAGGCGCGCGACATCATGGATCGGCTGCGCGGGTCGAATCCCGGCGAGGCGCAGATCCGGCTGCTCCGGGCGGACGTGGTGGCGAAGAGCGGCGAGGTGATCCCCGTCCACCTCTCGGCGGCCCTCCTGACGGAGAGCGGGCGCGAGACGGCGACGGTGGGAGTGTTCAGCGATCAGCGGCACCGGCTGCGGGTCGAGGCGGAGCTGCAGGAGGCGCAGGCCAAGCTCGCGCTGGCGGAGAAGGCGAAGGTGGCCTCCGAGCTGGCGGGCGCCGCGGCCCACGAGCTGAACCAGCCGCTGACCAGCATCCTGGGCTTCTCGGAGCTCCTCTTCCGCCGCGCCAAGGGAGACGGGCCCGGCCGCGAGGAGCTGGAGCAGATCCTCCACGAGGCGGAGCGCATGGCGCTGATCGTCCGCAAGATCGGCAAGATCGCCCGTTACGAAACGATGGAGTACGTGGGCAACAGCCGCATCGTCGACCTGGAACGTTCCTCCCAGCCCCCTCCCCCTCCGCCCGGGCCGATCGTCATCAAGGAAGACCGATCCTCGCGCCGGACCCAGCGGTCCCCGCGGGGCCCGCGAACCAACCGCCGCGACTAACCCAAGAGCGTTTCACGCAGAGGGCGCAGAGGAAAGGGAGAGCGCAGAGGAATGTGGTTTCAAAAGCCAGGCTCCTCCGCGCCCTCCCCCTCCTCCGCGCTCTCCGCGTGAAACGCTTCTAGTCCATTACCGGGGCACGGCCAGTAACGCGCCGGCGGAGATGCCGGGGAGGACGGTGCTGACGGAGAAGCCCGACGGATTGAGGGAGATCCGCTCTCCGTCCTTGCCCGAGTCGCGCTCCGGAGCGAACCAGTAGCCCGTGCGGCCGGCGCCGGCGGCCTGGCCGGCGATGTGGAGCAGGACGCCCTGCGCCGGGCGCGGGACGTCGAGGTTCACCAGATGCACGTCCAGTTTCCGTTCCGGATCGAGGTAGGCGCGAGCGAACAGCCGCCCGCGCCCCGAGAGGCTCAGGTGCGATCTGCCCCGGCCCAACAACTCGCGCGCCCCGCGGACGACCTGCGCCTCGGGGGCGGACGGCGCGTCCGAGTCCGCCTCGATCGCGTAGACGCGGCCTTCGCCGATCCGTTCCATCCCGGACCTGGCTTCCGGAAACACGGGCGGGCCCTTTCGCCCCTCCTCGTCGCAGGTGGCGCACTTGCCGACCAGCAGCGCGTCGCCTCCGGACTCGACGTGGCGCCGGGCGCGCGCCGCGTCCTCGGCGGACAGCGCCGAGCAGCCTGCCAGCAAGAGCACGTGCGCGCGGGGCTCGCGCAGGTCGAGCCGCGCCCCGAGCAGGAGGTGGGCCCGGCTGAGCACGGCGGCGCAGGCGCTCGCGGTACGCATGTGCGCGCCGCCCCAGTGCTCCGCGAAGGGCGAGACGAGCACCTCCAGATCGAGCAACGGCTGGGACGGGCGGAACCGTTCGCGCACCACCTCCTGGAACTTGCGGTGTTCCGAGAGGGCGGTTTCCGCCGCAGGCGACGCTTCTTTCGGCAAGGTCACGTCCGCGTCGCAGGCGAGCGCCAGGGCCGCGAACAGCTGCACCTGCTCGGGCGTCGCGCCGGCGGGCAGCACTCCCACTGCCGGCCGCAGGCCGAGGGCGGCCCGGGCGGCGAGGAGCGGCAGCACGGCCTCTTCCGGATCCAGCGAGGGCAGGTCGAAGACGAGGCCGTCCAGGTGGTCGCAGATCGCGAGCGCGGCGCCGGTCAGCGTGCCGACCCGGCCCAGGACGGCGATCTCCACTCCGCGCCCGCGGCGGGCCTCGTCTCGCGCGCGGAGCGCCGACCGCTTGGCCGCTTCCACGGTGGCGGCCAGCCGCCGCGCCTCCCGGGCCCCGGCGAAGGGGACGGTCCGGGAATCGGGCTGCGCCCGCAGCGGAGCGAGCGGGTCGAACGGCTCGAAGTGGTCGCCATAGCTTTCCCGCAGCGCCTCGACCAGGGCCAGCTCGCAAGAGCGGCAGAAACCCGCGCCGGCCGGGCCGCAGCGGTACCAGCGATCGAGGCCGTCGAGGAGCACCGCTTCGCCCAGGTGCGTGGCCCACGCCGCCACCCCGCCCGCGTGCTCGAGGCCGGCCGCGGAATTGGGGCACCGCAGCGGGCGGCCGAAGGCGACGACCGTGGAGCCGTCGGCGGTCTGGCAAGCCTCGCCCTCGTCGCGTGCCCGGGCCACGTCGACCGCCACCACCCGGGCCACTGCGGGCGCGGGCGCAGGCGGCGGAGCTCCGGTGGCCGCGGGAGCAGCGCCTTGGGCGCCGGCGCGCAGCGCGGGATCCGCGGCCGCCGGCAGGGCTCCCTCGGGTGCGCCTTGCGCGGGCTCGGGGGCTTCGGGTTGCGAGGCCTCGAACGGGACGATCACCGCGTCGGCCCCGGCGCCTGGTTCCGCAGTGGACAGCGCGAGGTGCCGAACCTTGGGGAAGTCGTGTACGCGGGGCATCCGAGCGGGCGACGCTAGCCCATCGGCGGACCCCGCGGAAGCGCCGCCGGGAAGTCGACTTTCGGAAAGTCCAGGCGGTACCGCAAGCACTCTTGCGGTGCGGCAGGGGGCGACCGATTGCATCCCGGGCATGCGCACCCAAGATTCCTGCCCGCGAGCTTCAGGATGGGCTCGGGGCGATCGGCCGGGTGGGGAGGGCCCATCCCGCGGCACGGTGACTTTCGAACTCTTGCGGAGTGAGAGGACACGATGAACCAGTTCTTCGAGACGCTGGCGCAGCACTGGAAAGGCGGCGGGCCTGGGATGTATCCCATCGCCATCTGCCTGGTCTTCGCCATCGCGGTGATCGTCGACCGCGTGCAGGTGCTCTTCTTCTCGGCCAGCTTGGACAAGGAGCAGTTCCTGCGCGGCCTCAAGTCGCACATCTTCAACGGCGATCTGGACAAGGCGATCAGCTACACCGCCGGCCAGAAGCAGACGCCGCTCACCAACATCGTCAAGGCGGGCCTGATCAACGTCCCCAAGGGCGAGGACGAAGTGCAGGCGGCGATGGACGAGGCCTCGCTGCGGGAGATGCCCCGGATCGAGAAGCGCACCGGCTACCTGGCGATGATCGGCAACGTCGCCACCCTGGTGGGCCTGCTCGGCACCATCGTGGGCCTGATCCAGTGCTTCGCCGCGGTGGCCGGCGTAGATGCGAGCGAGAAGGCGCGCGTCCTCTCGGACGGCATCGCCGAGGCCATGAACTGCACCGCGTTCGGCTTGATCGTCGCCATCCCCTCGCTGGTGGCCTTCTCGCTCTTGCAGGGCCGCACGCAGCACATGATCGACGACATCAACGAGACGTCGGTGGGCGTCTTGAACCTGATCGTGGCCAACAAGGACAAGATGCGCGTCCCGCAGAACCTGCCGCAGCAGTAGCGGCGCGGACGATCCAGGGAAAAGGGCGACGACGATGGCGGGCGCGGCACCTCAACCCCATACCAAGAGCGGCAAGAAGGCGCTGGACGCCGAGATCAACCTCGTGCCGTTCATCGACCTCCTCTCCTGCTGCATCAGCTTCCTCTTGATCACGGCGGTGTGGACGCAGATCGCCGGACTTCAGATTTCCTCCAGCGGCGGGCCGCCGGAGCCGCAGCAGAAGCAGGAGCAGACGGTCGATCTGAAGCTGCTCCTCACCGACAAGGGATACCAGCTGACCATGCCGGGAGCGGCGGTGGAGATCCCGAAAGTGGCCTCGGTCTCCGGCCAACCGGCCTTCGACCGCAGGACGCTGACCGACAAGCTCCGGACGCTGAAGGCCAGCCTGCCCGATCAGACCGCGATCACCGTGCAGCCCGAGGACGCGATCGCCTACGACGACCTGGTGAGCACCGTGGACATCTGCCTGGGAGAGCAGCTGCGCAACGTGACCGTTGCGCCGCTGAACTAGCGATGGCGATCGTCGAACCCGGCAAGCGGCCCGGCCCGCGCATCGAGCGCAGCCGCGTCTTCAGCAAGAAGTTCACCCGCGGCAAGAAGACCGGATACGCCAGCCTGATGTTGACCTCGCTGGTCGACATGTTCACCATCATCGTCATCTTCCTGCTCATGAACTTCTCCGCCAACGGAGAGGTCCTCTACATGAGCAAGGACATCAAGCTGCCCGACGCCTACCATGGGGCGCAGCTGGAGCGGGCGCCGGTCATCTCCGTATCCGGGGACGCGGTGACCTTCGACGGCCATCAGGTGGCCTCGACCGACGAGCTGCTCAAGGGAGACGTGCTGGGCGTGCCCGAGCTGGAGGACGCGCTCCGCGACGAGCGCCGGCGCTACGAGACCATCCACGCGGAGGACGTGGAGCACCCCTTCCGGGGCCTGGTGAACGTGCAGGCCGACCGCAAGATTTCCTTCAAGGTGATCAAGCGCATCATGTTCGCCTGCAACCAGAGCGGTTTCGGCAACATCAACTTCGCCGCGCTGGCCAAGGAAGGCGAGGCGCCCCGCAAGGTTGCGTTGAAATAGCCGCCCGCAAGCCCCTTTACTTGATCTCCTGATCCGCCTATCTTGCGCCGCCCCTTTTTGGCCCCGGGGGAGCGGAGATCGGCTTCATGCGGACCTTCAAGACGTCGCCTTCGCGCGCCTTTGCGGCCCTCTTCGCCGCCGCGCTCGCCCTGCTCGTCCCCGCCGCCGCGCGGGCGAACGAGTCAGGGCTGATCCTGCCGGACCTCGGCAGCGTGGAGTTTCTGGGGATGAGCGGCCGCTCGCTCCTCCTCCTCGGCCTCATCGTCTGCGCGCTGGGCGGCGTCTTCGGCCTGATCATCTACCGGCAGCTCAAGGCCCTCTCGGTGCATCGCTCCATGCTTGAGGTGAGCGAGCTGATCTACGAGACCTGCAAGACGTACCTGATCACCCAGGGCAAGTTCATCCTCATCCTCGAGGTGTTCATCGGCGCGATCATGGTGATCTACTTCGGGTGGCTGCGGCACTTCGACGCCTCGAAGGTGATCGTCATCCTCGTCTTCAGCCTGCTGGGCATCGGCGGCAGCTACGGGGTGGCCTGGTTCGGCATCCGGGTGAACACCTTCGCCAACTCGCGCACCGCCTTCGCCGCGCTGCGCGGCAAGCCGTTCCCGACCTACGCCATCCCGCTCAAGGCGGGCATGAGCATCGGCACCATGCTCATCTCCACCGAGCTGGTGATGATGCTCTGCATCCTCCTCTTCGTCCCCAAGGACTACGCTGGCTCCTGCTTCATCGGGTTCGCCATCGGCGAGTCGCTGGGCGCCTCCGCGCTGCGGATCGCGGGCGGCATCTTCACCAAGATCGCCGACATCGGCAGCGACTTGATGAAGATCGTCTTCAACATCAAGGAGGACGACGCGCGCAACCCGGGGGTGATCGCGGACTGCACCGGCGACAACGCCGGCGACTCGGTGGGGCCCACCGCGGACGGCTTCGAGACCTACGGCGTCACGGGCGTCGCGCTGATCAGCTTCATCCTCCTGGGCGTCAAGGATCCCACCGTGCAGGTGCAGCTCCTGGTGTGGATCTTCGCCATGCGCATCTTGATGATCGTCACCTCCGTCGCGTCGTACCTGGTCAACGACGTGTTCGCGCGGGCCCGGTATCGCGAGGTCGATCGGATGAACTTCGAGGCCCCGCTCACCTCGCTGGTGTGGCTGACCAGCTTCGTCTCCATCGCGATCACCTTCGCGGCCAGCTACGTGCTCATCCCCAACCTGGGCGGCGACACCTCGCTGTGGTGGAAGCTGTCGCTCATCATCACTTGCGGCACGCTGGCGGGGGCGGTCATCCCCGAGCTGGTCAAGGTGTTCACCTCCACCGAGTCGGGCCACGTGCGCGAGGTGGTGACCGCCTCGCGCGAGGGTGGCGCCTCGCTGAACGTCCTCTCCGGGCTCACCGCGGGCAACTTCAGCGCGTTCTGGATGGGCATCGCCATTGCCGGCTTGATGGGCGTCGGCTACGCGGTGTCTCTCCAGCTTCCCCCGGGGCTGATGCTGGCGCCGGCGGTGTTCGCCTTCGGGCTGATCGCCTTCGGGTTCCTCGGCATGGGCCCGGTGACCATCGCGGTCGACTCCTACGGTCCGGTGACCGACAACGCCCAGAGCGTCTTCGAGCTGTCGGTGATCGAGACCCAGCCCGGCATCAAGCAGGAGCTGAAGAAGGAGTTCGGGTTCGACGTCGACTTCGAGAAGGCCAAGCGGTACCTGGAGGAGAACGACGGCGCCGGCAACACCTTCAAGGCGACCGCCAAGCCGGTCTTGATCGGGACCGCGGTGGTGGGCGCGACCACCATGATCTTCAGCATCATCATGCTGCTCACCGACGGGCTGCGGTCGAACATGCAGCTGCTCAGCATCTTGTACGCGCCGTTCCTCCTCGGGCTCATCACCGGCGGAGCCGTCATCTACTGGTTCACCGGCGCCTCCATCCAGGCGGTTTCCACCGGCGCCTACCGGGCGGTTGAGTTCATCAAGGCCAACATCAAGCTGGAAGGGACCGAGAAGGCGTCGATCGCCGACTCGAAGAAAGTGGTGGAGATCTGCACGCAGTACGCTCAGCGCGGGATGTGGAACATCTTCCTCACGGTCTTCTTCATCACCCTCGCCTTCGCTTGCCTCGAGTCGTACTTCTTCATCGGATACCTCATCTCCATCGCCATCTTCGGCCTGTACCAGGCCATCTTCATGGCCGACGCGGGCGGCGCCTGGGACAACGCCAAGAAGGTGGTGGAGGTCGAGCTGAAGTCGAAGGGCACTGCGCTGCACGCCGCCAGCGTGGTGGGCGACACGGTCGGCGATCCCTTCAAGGACACCTCCAGCGTGGCGATGAACCCGATCATCAAGTTCAGCACCTTGTTCGGCCTCCTGGCGGTGGAGCTGGCCACCGAGCTGCCGAGCGCGACCCGCTGGACGCTCGCCGCCGTGTTCTTCGCGGTGGCCCTGGTCTTCGTCTGGCGCTCCTTCTACGGGATGCGGATCCAGGTCGGGGTGAAGGAGCAGCGCGCCCGGCAGGCGCGGGCGGCGTGATCCCTCCGGCTGTGGCGGCTCGGCGAGACCCCGGATAGTCTCTCCGCGAGCCTTGAAGCCGCGAGCCGACATGGACGACGCGCAGCGAGTCGAACGCCAGCTGTACCGGCTGCCCATCTTTCCGCTGCCGGGCGCGGTGCTGCTGCCGTACGCGCTGATCCCCCTACACGTCTTCGAGCCGCGCTACCGCAAGATGGTCCGCGATTGCCAGGCCGGGTCCGGCGTCCTGGCGCTGGCCAACATTCCGGCGGAAGCCTCGCTCCACGGCAAGCAGCAGCCGCGGGTCCTGCCCGTGATCGGGGCGGGCGTGCTGGCCCGGGTCGATCCGCTCCCCGACGGACGGTCGAACATCGTGGTCCGCGGCGTGCTGCGCGCGCGGATCGTGGAGGAGCTCGAGTCCCCGGAGCCCTACCGGTTGGTACGCGCCGAGCGGCTCCCCGATCCGGAATCGGACGCCTCCGCGCGCCTTGCGCAAGAGCTCCGGCAGCTGGTGCTGGCGGTCTGCGCCCGGTATCCCGGCCCCGCCGCGACGGCGCTCGCCCAGGTGGCCGGAAGCGGCGCGATGCCCGGGCAACTGGCGGACGCCGTCGGCGCGATGCTGATCGAGTCGCCGCAGGCGCGCCAGCAGCTGCTCGAGACGTCCTCGCCGGAAGAGCGCCTGCGCCGGGTCGCGCAGCACCTCGCCGGAAAACTTGCCGAGACGCAGGCCCGCCAGGATAGCCTCCCCAACTGACCATGCGCAGAACCCTCCTCCTCGCCCTGCTCGCGCTGGCGGCCGCCGGATGTCCCGACTCGCTGGCGCAGCGGTGCCCGCCGGAAAGCCTGCCCTCGGGCAGCTTCCAGCTCACCCTCACCCTGAAGCACACGCCCGACGAGTGCCTCATCGTCCGGTCCCTCGACGGCGGCCAGCCTCCGGTGGACGGCGGCTCCATCGTGGCCGCCGACCAGCCTCCGGTCGATTCGATCCTCTGCGCCGGCCCCTCCGACGCCGGGCCGACCGTCTACCTGGTGGTCGGGAACAGCAGCGTCATCCGCCAGACGCCGTTCGATCCGACCGGCACGTTCAGCTTCGCCTCGCCGCCCCTGATCCAGGCGTCGACGCTCTGCGGCTGCCTCTCCGACGTGAACGAGACGATCAGCGGCGTGTTCCTCGGAGGAGGCACAGGCGGCTTCGCGCTCGGACCCGACGGAGGAGGGCTCGATCCACAGCCGACGGGGATCGACGGATCGGTCTTGCAGACGCTCACCAATCCGGACGGCGGGCCCTGCGTCTGCAACCTTCCCTGCGCGGAGCACTACACGCTGGCCGGGACACCCAGCCGATGAGACCGGCGGTCGTCCTCTTCTCGGGCGGCCTCGACTCCTCGACCTGTCTGGCCGTCGCCCGGGAGGAAGGCTTCGCGCCGCACGCGCTGGCGGTGCGCTATGGCCAGCGGCACGCGCAGGAGCTCCGCGCGGCGGAGCGGGTCGCCGCCGCTCTCGGCGTCCCGCTCAAGCTCGTCGAGATGGACCTGCGGGCGATCGGAGGCTCCGCGCTCACCGGAGAGCTGGAGGTGCCGAAGGACGCGCCTCTGGGGCAGGGGATCCCGGTCACCTACGTTCCGGCGCGCAACACCGTGCTGCTCGGGCTCGCCTTGGGATACGCCGAGGTGCTCGGCGCGCAAGACATCTACATCGGGGTGAACGCGATCGACTACTCGGGCTATCCCGATTGCCGGCCCGCCTTCGTGCGCGCCTTCGAGGCGCTCGCCAACCTGGCCACCGCGGCGGCGGTGGAGGGCCGCTCCCGGTACGAGGTGCACGCGCCGCTCGTACGGCTCTCCAAGGCGGAGATCATCCGACTGGGGACCCGCCTGCGCGTTCCGTACGGGCTCACGCATTCGTGTTATGACCCCGACTCCGCGGGGCGCGCGTGCGGCCGGTGCGACTCGTGCCGGATCAGGCGACAGGGGTTCGCGCAAGCGGGCGTGCCCGACCCCACGCCGTACGCCTGAATCGAGGTGAGCCGTGGAGACCAGATACCTGCTGGGCGAGCAGCAGATCTGCTTGTTCGGTTGACGCACGCCCGATCGGGCGATCGAGAATCGAACCTCCGTGTCCTCCGCGTCTCCGCGGTGATCCTGTAGTCCTTACGCCGGGGAGGGGCGGCGCGGGAGCTGGCGGAGGGTGCCGTAGTAACGGACGGCGGCTTCGCCGGCGCGCTGGATGTCCTTGTTGTTCAAGTAGGCGCTGACCGGAGCGGCGACGACCGGCAGCACCCGGCCCAGAGAAGCGAGGCCGCGCTTGGTGAGCAGCATTTCGGCGACGCGCGCGAAGAGCTTCGGGCCCGCCCGGCTCGCCAGGGTGACGGTGTCGGCGCCGTTCGAATAGCCCAGCACCTCGAAGACCTCGGTGCGCGCGCGGTCGGACTTGAGGTTCGCCTTGAAGACCAGGGCGATCTCCATGATCAGCGAGAGCTGCAGCGCGGTGACGAAGGCGAGGTCCGCGGGCACCGAGACCAGCCCGAAGAGCCCGCTCACGGCGCCGCCGGTGGAGGCCCAGGTCTTCTTGGCGTCGATCAGCCGCTGCGCCACTTCCTGCGGCTGCGCGGAGGGATACTTCGAGCGCAGACCGTCCACGCGCCGCCGCGCGCGTCCGATCTCGTCCAGGTACAGCTTTCCCAGCCTTTCCTTGGCGACCTGCGGCAGCACGGCCTCAAGTCTAAGCCGCTGCCCTGCTCCTGCAAACTACGCGGGCGAGCACACCTGGCGGAGGATGTCGAGCTCCTCCAGTGCCTTGCCGGCGCCGATCACGACAGCGCTCAAGGGGTCCTCGGCGAGGAAGACGGGCAGGCCGGTCTCCTCGCGCAAGAGCGCGTCGAGGTTCTTGAGCAGCGCCCCGCCGCCGGCGAGGACGATGCCGCGGTCGGCGATGTCGCCGGCCAGCTCGGGCGGGGTGCGCTCCAGGGTCACCTTGACCGCTTCCACGATGGCGTTCACCGGCTCGGCGAGCGCGTCGCGGATCTCGTCGCTGGAGACGGTGAGCGTGCGCGGGACGCCGGCAACCAGGTCGCGTCCCTTGATGTCCATCGTCAGCACCTCGTCGGTCGGGTAGGCGTTGCCGATGCCCATCTTGATCAGCTCGGCCGTCCGCTCGCCGAT